>NPIE01002278.1_pt1:22500-54691 | contig 54691 bp, 48 predicted proteins | sample 8637661 | NCBI WGS metagenome assembly NPIE01 (sample SAMN07420842, study PRJNA396082) | bioreactor metagenome | isolation source: sample BA12 brine-fed electro-methanogenic bioreactor BA | place: Japan: Kochi | collected 2016-12-09 | reverse complement strand
CCATAGACATTGGAAAAAAGGATGGTTCAATTAGGGAGGACATTAACACATTTCTTACTGCTCTATACTTAGTAAAATCAACTTTAAACATATTTAGCTCATCATTATCGACGATTTACTATTTAGGTTTATTTGGAATGAGTAAAGAGGATTTAATTGAACATTCATTGGATCTGATGATTCATTCCATTTCAAAATGAGGAATTCAAAATGAGATGAATAAAAGGAGGATTAAATTATGAAAGCTTTGATATTAGACGGTTCCAGAAGTCTCGACGGTCCCCTGGCTACAATCAACAATGAGGTTACCCTGCTACTGGAAAAAAACGGGTGGGAAGTTGAAAATTTCCATCTCCTTGAAGAAAACATTGCCACATGCGTGGGCTGCTTCGGGTGCTGGCTTAAAACACCAGGAGAATGCATTATAAAAGATAAAGGTCCAGAAATAGCAAAAAAATTTATTCAATCTGACCTTAAAGTATTTATAACCCCTATAACATTTGGTGGTTATTCTTACCAACTGAAAAAGATGGTTGATCGACTGCTACCAACTGCTACTCCATTTTTCAAAATAATGAAGGGGGAAATGCATCACGTGCCCCGATATGGAGATGGAGAGGATAATAACCTGATTTGGATTGGATACTTACCACAACAAGATACTGAAAGCGAGAATATTTTCAAAAAACTCACCGAACGCAACAATATTAATATGTACTGCTCTAATCCCTGTGTTGAGATCTTCACTGGTGATGTTGAAGATCTGGATCTCAGTAAAATCTCTCGTCATATCGAAGATAAGGAGGTGTTGGTATGAGTAAGCTCCGGAATGCATTAATTCTGGTTGGAAGCCCTAAAGGAAAAAAGAGCGCATCCAATAACATTGCATCTTACATTGAAGATGGATTCAACAAAAACGAAGTTCAAACTGAAAAGGTTTTCGTTGCAAGATACAAAAAACCAGATAAGCTAAAAGAATTGCTTAAAAAAGCATCTGAATCAGAATTAATCGTAATAGTAGCCCCTTTATACTTTGATAGTATTCCAGCCCTAACAATCAGATTTATGGAAGAATTCTCCAATTACAAAAAGTCTCTGCCCAAAACCCAGCAAAAACTGATGGCTGTATTCAACTGTGGCTTCCCTGAATCATATCAAAATGATGTGGCTATCAAAATATGTGAAAATTTTGCATCTCAGACAGATATGGAATGGATGGGTGGCATAGCAGTTGGAATGGGCCCTTCTGTTGAAAATAAATCTTTAAAAGATGCAGGGATGCCTGCTAAAAACCTTCGAGAGGGTTTAGATACGATAATTGACTCTCTTTCCAACAATGATACTGTCCCCCCTGAAGCCATAGCAACTGCTTCAAAACTTTCTTTGCCCCTCTTTTTAGTCAAATTTGGTTATGCCCATCTATCTAAATCATTATATTGGAAAAGGCGAGTTAAAGACAAAGAAATTATTAAAAAGATGTATGATCGTCCCTATGACGTAGATAATGTAGAATAAACGGCCATAAACTGTCCACAGGATAGGGAGTCATAGGATTAAGGTGAGGAGTTTAGAAAGGGGATGATCTTATGGATAATTCGGAGTATTACCAGAATAAAATATGTATTGTGACCGGTGCAAATTCAGGTATTGGTTATGCAGTGAGTGAAGAACTCTTAAAAAGAGGAGCAATTGTTTACATGGCCGGTCGCAATCCAGAAAAAGTTGCAAACGCGGCCAAACAACTCTCTTCTTACAAGGATCAAATTCACACACTCATCGTGGATGTGACTGATCAACATCAAGTGCAAAAGGCAATTGAAGATACAGTAGCAGAGGCCGGCAGACTGGACTTCTTATTCAATAATGCAGGAGTCGGCTTCAAATCCCCCTATGAGAAGGCCACCCTTAAGGACTGGAAAACAATCATTGATACCAATCTCTGGAGTGTTATTTACGGAGTCCATACAGCAGTTCCAATCATGCTGAAACAGGGATCTGGGCATATTGTTAACACCAGTTCTGTTTCAGGAATTATCCCTACCCCCTTTTCGTCTCTCTATTCTCTCACCAAATTTGGTGTCACTGGGTTTACTGAATCTCTAAAATATGAATATGCAGAAAAAGGCATCTATTTTTCAACCATCTGCCCTTCCAATATTGCAACACCCATCTTTAAGAAAGATATGAGTGGTAATGTTAACGATGAAGTGAAGATCCCTGATGATGCCTATTCAGTTGATAAAACAGCAGTCCTCATTCTGGACCAAGTTTCCCAACAAAAGGGAATTATTGTAATACCTGAGGAACCCAACACTCATAATTGGAACTGCTACATAAAAGGAGAAGACGAAGTGTTGTTTCAGTTGGCACATTCCCTCAGGGCATCGTATGAAAAGGAGGGAAATTAATAAGGCACATTATAGGCGGACAGGAATATGTAAGGAAATGGTAAGATGACATCAAACAAACAACAGGAACAAATACCCAGTCCATCAATGAGCAAGGGATCCGAACCTACCCTTGAAATTGTCATTTTACTGGTTTTCGGAGTATTCCTGTTCATCTTGGGCCTACTATGGTTTAAAATCCAAAGTGGAGAACTGCCCTATAACTCCAACGGCACGTATGGACTGTTACTGGTAATTTTTTCTTTAGAGATTATCACATTGGGAAGGAGCCCTTTTGGTGATTTCCGTCGTTCATGGACTTTAATAATACTCGGAGCAAGTATGGCTGTCCTTGGAACTGTAGCCTGTTTAATCCCTGGGCTCATGGAAGGATTCATCCGTGAACTGGTTGGAATCTTTATTTTTGCCGGAGGTATAGTTTCCTTTCTGCAACTGGTTGTTGGCAAAGATCAGGCCAGAATGTGGATCCAGACTTCCAGCATACATAAGCACCTAGCCCTTGCCCTGGGCCTTTTGTACTTCATAGAGGTACTTGTCGGCCTTGTTACGCTCCTCCCGGGTATCACAACTCATTTTCAGACTACCGTACTTTACATTATCTTTGGTATCAGTTTTTTCTATCTTGCATGGTGTCTTCAGAAGGTCCCCAAGTTAGATTCCCCCGGAGAAATTACCTCCTCACCTTCAGAGCCATCAGCAACCCAAACTGATCAAAAAAGTAGTTTTTTCCTTTTCCAGAATGCTAATATCTCCACTAATATTGTACTCACCTTCATGTCTGGATTAATTGTAACTCTGGTTGCAATCCTGCTCATTCCCACAGGCATGGGCATATTCACATTCTCCTTTGACAGCATGTATGGTCTGCTGATGGTTATGCTGGCCCTCCAGGTAATGGCATTGGGAAATACTCCTGTAGGTCAGTTTAAACTCTCTTGGCTCCTGATAATAATTGGCCTAACATTTATCTCCATGGGAATTGTCTCCTGTATCGTTCCTGGACTCCTGACCAACATAATGATAATACTCCTCGCAATCTGGAACCTCATCACCGGAAGTGTAGGCCTATTTAAAATAGGCCTTCCGATTCTGGATGGTATCAGGCATCCACCGGCTGAACCCACCCCCATTCCCCCAATGATGAAAAAAATGCTGATTACCGGGATTCTCCTGCAAATAGTGCTAATAATTTTTGGTATCAACAATTTATTACCGTTTGTTCCAGATATGGCTCTTCTAGGAATTCTATTCATCATGGGAATCCTCCAAATTAATATGGCACGCATCCTTCAGAATCCTCTGGTTCAGCATATGAATCTATGATAAAGTAAATTCGATTTAAAACGCCATAAGACTTAAAATAGGTAATGTCAAGACATTGGGCGAAACTGAATTCAATTAGAATTACCCTGCAAAATCCTTTTTTTTATTTTTATGAACAAACAATCCACTATGGAATATATCAAAAAGATTTCAGGAACTAATTTTTGTTCATTTAACCGCAGCGTGAACTAATTTAATGAAAATATCAGATTATTAAAAGGCAGAACTCCATAATCTCATTCGGATCATAGACGGCCGTGGTAATCACTGCTTAAAGTATAAAAATAACTTCAAATTGGTTTCCCCTTCGAAAAAGTATTTCTTTAACCAATACAAGAAAAAAAGTTAAAACCTAATAAATTCAAATTATATTTGATGTGGGGGAATTATCAGTGCAAAAAGTAATTTTAGGAATATGCGGAAGCCCCAGGAAACAGGCTACAGAGTACGTTCTAACTGAAGCTCTGAATACCCTGGAAGAAAAGGGTTACCAAACCGAGTTGTTCACTGTGAGGGGAAAGAATATCAGCCCCTGCAGAAACTGTGATTACTGCCTGCGGGAGAAGGAATGCATCCTCAAAGACGACATGTACGAGCTCTACCCTAATTTTAAGGATATTGACGGGATTATAATGGCCACACCCATCTACAATGGGGGAGTCAGCGCCCAGATAAAAGCAGTTATGGACCGCACCCGTGCAGCAGCAGCTGCAAACATGGATTTCCTTAAACACAAAGTGGGAATGGCCATTGCTGTGGGAGGAGACCGTGTAGGAGGCCAGGAACTAGCAATACAACAGATCATGACCTTTTACATCTTAAACGGAGCCATACCAGTTAGTGGTGGGCCATTCGGGTCTAACCTGGGAGCGAATTTCTGGTCACAGGATACATTGAAGGGTGTAAAGGCCGATGAAGAAGGGTTCAGAAGCCTTAAAAAAACCTTAAACCGGTTCCATGAATTCATGGAAACCTATCAAAGGAAATAGAATTGGAGAATGGTAGTTGTCCTTTGAAGATGGTTGTTATAAGGTATAAGTTATAAGTAATTGAGCATTTTTATCACTTAAATACCGAAAATATTATTGAATAACAGAATTAAACTGTGAGTTTGAGTTATAACTTATAAGTTATAAGGAGATGGGTTATGAGAATAGAAGTTGATCCAGAAAAATGTACTGGTTGCGGAGTATGTAAGGAAGAATGCCCCAAGGGTGCCAAGATCTGGGATATTAATAAAAAGGCCATGGCCACCAATTTAAGATTCTGTCACCTGTGCACGATCTGTGCTTCCAAGTGTCCAGAAGATGCAATCCGTATCATAAGGGATGATGAAGATGAACCGAAAAAGCAAGATACAGAGGAAGACCGCTGAAACCAATATAACCATTGAACTTGATGTGGATGGTACTGGCCAGTACCAGGTGGAAACCGGTATCCAGTTCTTAAACCACATGCTGGAATCCTTCACCAGACACAGTCTGTTCGATTTGAAGGTGGAAGCCCAGGGTGATACGGAAATAGATGACCACCACACTGTGGAAGACGTGGGAATAGTGCTGGGAGAAGCTCTGCACCAGGCCCTTGGTGACAAGAAAGGTATAAGAAGAATGGCCCATGCCCTGATACCCATGGACGAATCCCTGGCCATGGTGGCCGTGGATCTCTCAGGACGCAGTTACACTGTGCTGGATCTGAACTTCCACCAAGACAAAGTAGGTGACCTCAGCACCGAGAACGTGGGTCACTTTTTAGAGTCACTGGCCCAGAGTGGGAAGATAAATCTCCACGCCCGTGTGGAAGGGGAAAACGACCATCACCAGGTGGAAGCAATATTTAAGGCCCTGGCCCGTGCCCTGCACGATGCCACCAGAGTGGTCCATGACCGGGTACCCAGTACTAAGGGAGTCATTTAAATAAATGGGGGGACCGAGGGCATGACTGAGGAGAAAGAACCTTCCACACCAGTACCACGCATTCCAAAGGGTCGGATGGAAACACTGACCGACGGAATATTTGCCATAGCCATGACCCTACTGGTTTTAAGCCTGGAAGTACCCACCTTACCCGCCAGTCCCACCCCCACCATAATCAACAATTATATCTTTAACCTACTGTTACCCCAGATAGGAATATACATAATCAGTTTCGCGATTTTAGGCGGTTTTTGGTTAAACCACTACGTATTTTACGGTATAAAACACGTTGACAATTCCCTGCAGTGGTTAAACATTTTCTGGTTAATGTCCATTGCCATAGTGCCCTTTTCCACATCATTAATGAGTACTTATGGCCAGTATCAATTTGCAGAGATTATATTTGCTTTGAACATGCTGGTAATAGGTATTTTATATTATTCTCTCTTTAATTACGCTTTAAATCATGAAATGCTTTACGAGCAGATCCTACCCTATGCAGATAAGATCAAACGATCCAACCTTTTACTGCCGGTTATATCTTTTATAGCCATAGCAACTTCCTTTATCATTCCCGTAGGAACTATTTTAATTTTTTTACTGGTACCAGTTCTGTTAAATATACGTAACATTGCCCATAAAAAAAAGCAAACAGAATAAACACTGCAAAATTATTAACTTATTCCCTTAACAGATAACTTTCAAATAAAGAGGAAAGTCAATTAAGGAGACCCTATGAATCCCGAAGATGAAAAAAAACCTGGACTGTATTTTCCCACCAATAGACTGGAAACCCTGACTGATGGTCTCTTTGCCATAGCCATGACCATTCTGGTGGTGACCATCGAGATACCCATGGGCCCTATCCACACATCACAACTGTTTCTACAGACTACTGGAGAAATTTTACCCAAATACGTGGTTTACTTCCTGAGTTTCCTAATATTGGCTGGTTTTTGGATAAACCATCATATATTATTCCTGATTAAAAAGACCAATCTAACTTTAACCTGGATAAATGTCTTCTGGTTAATGTTCATAACCCTGGTGCCTTTATCCACTTCAATAATTGCACAATTTCCCCAATATCAGCTATCACAGTTTATTTTCGACTTAAATCTTCTCATGATAGGTTTGTTCTCCTATATGATCTGGAGGTATGCCCTAGACCACGATCTAATCCGGGAGAATGCCAAACCATACGACCCTTACATTAGAAGGATCACCCTGTTCATGCCGGCGATAGTTTTCCTATCCATATGCATCTCTTTTTTCAACCTAAAATTGAGCTTATTGATTCTGTTCATGATCCCGGTGCTTTTTGTAGTGGCCATTAAGGTGTGGACCTGGAGGGATCTTAAAAAATTGATCCTGCGCACCAAAGACTAAAAACTTATTCCCCCTAAAAATAATGAATATCCTTGTAAATAAATTCTGGAGATAAAAAGATGAAAACTCTCATTGCCTGTTACTCCTACTCTGGGAACACCCTAACGGTGGCCCAGAAACTCCAGGAGTTAATAAATGCTGATTTAACACGTATAGAACCTGCAAAAGACAGATGGTATGTTATTAAGGCCATCCATGCCTATTTAGAGAAAAAATGGCCAATAAAACCATGCATAACTGATATCAGTGAATACGACTGTTTAATTGTCTGCAGCCCGGTCTGGGCCGGACGCACCACCCCCGGTGTTAACCAGTATCTGGAAGAGCTGGAGAATATTTCCGGTAAGAAATGTGCTGCCCTGGTGACCATGGGCGGTGATGGTTCACAAGTAGCCACCATTAAAATCCGTGAATCCCTGGAAGAACAGGGAATGGACTTTATCGGGAACCTAGTCATTGGAGGTAAAGAACAGAAAAGTGGAGAATGGGAAGGCAAAACCCAGGAATTTGCCCAGTATTTTAGGGAATAATTAGGGTTTATGACTTGATTTTTCCTTCAAACCCCTTATTTTTTTACCCGTATTTTTAAAGGTTATGGAAGTAATGAAAAATTCTACCAAAATCAATTCCCGAAATAGTTTCGCGGGCGTACTCATTATATATATTATTTGAAGCTTCCTTTAATTCATCCGACTTTATACCATGGTTTATGGACATTTTAGCTTCTATAAATGCCGCCAGCCGATCAACAGCCTTCAAAAGTTCCCCATCCAATGGTGAGAATTCATCTTCATTGTAATCTCGGTTGATATTTTTGAAACTCAACCCCAAAATAACCTGTTGATTATCCTGAATTTTGTTTTCAAATTCTGATTCTGAAAAATACTTCATATCCCTGTGCCATGGCCGGGGTAGCAGGGGGAGAAGTTCTTCATTCATCTGGAACTCTTCATAATCCTTAATAATTTCTTTGAGACCTTCTACCGAATCTTTAACCGGAGATATAATATCTTTGGTCAGCACTTCAGGTAGATCGTGGAAGAGTCCCGCATAAAAATTATTGTAAAAACGTTTAGGGCAGGCTTCAACGTTCATTTCCATGGTGCAAAGGTAACTGGTGGCCGCCACAATAAACATGTGCCCCAAAACCGATGTTTCAGGTATACGTGGAATGTGGGCCCATCTTTTCTGGAAGCGAAGCTGGCCACACCGGTCGATGAAACCAAAGGATTTTTTCCCCAGAAGGATCTTCTGCACCCCGATAAGGTCGTAGTGATCCTCGATCTGGTTTTCGATGTTCTCTTTGGTCTGTTCAATACCGTGAATGAACGGTGCGGTATGGTAGATGATCTTGAATTCCCACTGTGTGGCTAAATAGTGGGCCGCACGTAAAATTCGTCTTTCCAGTGTGTTGGAACTTTGCAAGTAGTAACTCTTAAACCGTTCCTGGAAACCATGATTCAATCCTTCCATATCATTTTCAAGCTCTTTAAACACGTGTTTATTCAATTCCTCACCCTTTTCTTTCATCATACGGTGAAAAACGGGGGGTTTGATATCAGTTAAGACTGTACGGTGAAGAAACTCAAAAATTCCCCCTTCAATCAGGGCCAGCCAGTCTACACTATGAGGACCCATGCGATCCTCTTCGAACCGGGCGATGACATAGGCAATTACCATTTTATGGGCCTGTTTGTCCAGTTCTGTGAATTCCACCGGACGTATATGGTCGTTCCAGCGCTGCATACTGGCTGCCTTGGAGAAGCGTTCTATTATGTTTTCAATCACTTTATGCACCACGGCTAGTTATGTTTAATTAACATTAATAATAATTTTGTTATTAAAAACTAAGGATGTGCGAGGAACGGAAGGGATTGGAATAAAAAATAAAAAAAATAATTGCAGTCTCGAAGGACTGCAAGGGAATATATTTAACTTATTCTGGTTTGGAAACTAACACGGTCTTGGACATGGTCTGTCCCTGAGCACCGTGTGGTTTACGCAGTACAGTGTCGTTTGCTTTTTCGATTTCACGTGCTTCAGTTGCGAGTTTAGCAGCTGTAGCAATGAGTTCGTGAGCTGAAGCCACGATAGGTACGTATTGTTCCATATCTTTAACCATGAAACAGCCTTTGAGGTCAATGTCACCCACTTTAGCAGCCATTTCGTAAGCAGCCATTGCTTTTGCTTTTGCGTATGGGCTGGCGAATCCAGCGGTTTCTGTAGCTTTAGCAGCGTCAATAACGACTTTTGGTAATTCAATGTCTTCTCCTGCTTCGCAGGCAGCGATCATTCCGTCGATGGTTTCCTGTACCACTCGGTATGCGCCAGTGGCAGCCAGTACTTTTATTACATCTGCGTTGAATGAGGCCATTTCAGTTGGGTCCAGGAATTCTCTTCGAGCTCCGATCATTGGGTCTCCGAGAACAACGATGTATCCTAATCCTTGTTCATCCATTTCTTCCCTTTTACCCATTCCAGGAGCGTCACCAATGATTAATGCTGGGACGTCCATTCCAGATAATAATTCTCGAGCTTTAGCTGGTCCAGGAGCACCAGGGTTTGGGCTGATGAATATCACGAAATCAGGGTCGAAATCTGCAATTTTTGGTACGATTTCTTCAACCTGTTCTGGGTTCATCTTTGCTCCAGAACTCACTCCTCTAACATCTATGTTAGGTCGGTCTGCTCTCTCATCTAAGACTAAATCAAGGACAGGAGAGGTACCAATGTTACCGCTTTTAATAACTCCTATTTTTACAACCATATTATCACCGATTTGCTATTTGGAAGATCGGCTTAAATATTTTTTCATTTAATTTTTAGGGGAAGATTTATATAGGAGATTCCGGGGAAGGCCTGTAAAAAAGGGATATCATCTGTACTACAATAATCTCCAGATTATTATAAATATATTTAAATATAATAAGATACTATTTCTTTGTGGTGATTTCTGTGGGCAGTGGTCGTAATTACATTCTCTTAACAGTTGGATTTCTGATTTTGGTCGTTTTTACCTCTGGTTGTATTAATTATAATAATCCCCTTTCTTCAAGTAACTCCACGAAAAATTTCACCTTTAATGAAGTAAGCTTTGATTATCCGGCCAACTGGCAAGTGACAGTATCCAATGATAATACCGGTCCCAGCATCGTGGTTAGCAAGGATTACTACACCCAACTGCAGATAACCATCACTCCCAATTATGGTATGTCGGAAGAAGGAGTGCTTAAAGAGCGAAATAATACTGTTTATCCTGGTTGGGAAAAAATATCAGAGGATACACTGGTGATAGATAATCAAACCGCCCATCGGAGCATATTTAAAGGTAGTGATATCATGTTCTTCTTTAAAGATATGCGGTTTGAAGATATGGTCTTCGTCAAGAACAACAACACCTACAACATTATCATTAACGTTCCCCGTGATGAGTACAACAGTGAAAAACAGAACCTGGAACTGATTTTAAACAGTTTAGACATTAAATGAATTAAACATTAATTAAACCTGCAAAAACTCTTCATCACCTTTTTTTAGCAATATTTTTCCCTATTTTTGAAAGGGGGGAATCCATACCCTAAATAAAAGAGGTGTGTTTCCAGTGTAAAAATATCCCTTATTTATTTCAAAATCCTTATTATTATTTTAAAAAATAGAAAAAGAGGTATTGGACCTCAATTTTTATTAAAAATTTATTAAACTCTTAAAAAGTATGAAAAGCTATGCAGCTTTAGTTTTTTTGCTTCTCCCCAGTTGAGTTGCGTATAAACCCACCGCCACCAAAGCCAATAGGTAGAACAGGTAAACCACGCTGTCTGTGGGACCAGTTTCCACCCATATCATGGTGTGGGTTAACACAATAGCGTACAGGGCGGTGAATGCCCCATTAGCCTTTACCTGTGTGGCGTATATTATTCTAAGCACTGCCCCAATTATGAACATCTGCAGGGCCATGGCGTAGAATCCAAAGTCCAGTACTGCTGGTCCGAATATGGTGGAGGTTATACTGGTGGTGGGTGTGCTCCCCGATACGGGGTAGTTGAGAACTACTTGCCCCACTGTAACCCGGGGATGTCCGGTGGAAAGGGCTTGCTGGAACAGGTCTCCGGCAGTGGCTCCGGCCATGTGCACGATCTTGTCAAAGACCATCATGGTGAACCCGGCACGGTAAGCTACCAGTTGCAGTGGATTCAGGGACCACTGCTGCCATTGGATGGACATTACCGCTATGTAACCAGCGGCTACTCCCACTAATCCAATTAATAAAATGGCAATCAGTATGTGACTGGTTTTCATCTTCCGGGTGTAGTACAGGGTTACAAAGCCACTGATGAGTATGGCCATGGTGGTGGTTCGGTACCCGTTGATGGCGAAAACTGCCAGGCCTATAACGAAAAGGATATAGTACCATTTACGAGGGTATTTGGCCAGGAGAATGGTGATGGCCGGTAAAAATATGGGGTAAGCGAATCGCCAGAGATCCGTGGTGGCCTTGAATTTCAGGTATCCGCTCAGGATGGGTATACCCCCCAGGAGGTAGAGGTTCACAACCTGTAGTACGATACCAATGATTGCTACGGTCAGTACCACCCGTTCATCCAGCAGGATGCGGAGCTTGTTGTACCATGGTGCTGAATTTTCCGGAGTAACCATGGCCCCTCCCCACAGGGATTTAAGTTTTGCACTGCGGTTGTAAATGAATTTAGGCAGGAATACTCCGGCCATGAAAAACAGGGTACCCATTAATACATAGAGCCATGTGGTGCTGGAAATCCATTGAAGATTCCTTAAATGTTCCTGGTAGGCTATTGCCGCCAATCCCACATAGATGGCTATTATTACCACCATGATGTAAGGTGAAAAAAGATCAACGCTTTTAAACTTCATAAATCAGTCCCCTGAATTTAATCTCTTAATATCCTTGAATACACCTGAACAAATCTAATTTCCTATGAAACAAACCTTGAAACAAATTTAATTTTTTTCGGATAATTGAATAAGGATATTTCCAGTCTTTTTTTATTCTTACAGAATAATCTGTGAGCTTTAAAAATTATTTTAATGTTTATGTCTAACTCCTTTATTTCACTTATTTATAAACTTTTTAGTTTTCGCTGATTTATCACTGATTTTTTCCAAAAATGAGACCATTGGGGATTAATGTAGTACCAAAAAAATTCTACAGTAGAATGAGGGGTGAAAATACAATGTATTTGAGTCTACAGTAGAAATTTTTAAAAACATAAAAAAATGTTTTTTTAGATTTTAAAGTCTTAAGAAGGTTTTTTGCATTTTGCAATCTTCCACTTTATTAATCCTCTGCGGCCGCCCTCACCAGTCTACTGGCAAAGGAGGGGCAAGCTGCCACATGGGTATGCACGTAACTGGCCAGTGTTTTTTTACTCATTAGTCCATCACAGTTACCAGTGACTCCGCGACCCCTCAGGATATCAAAGGCAAATTTTGGTTGGGCTCCATCAAGTTCCAGTTTGGAGTAGTGAAATTCATGACCATGGAAGACTTCTCGTTCATGAATAATGATGTTGTCATGGGCGGCCCGGGCAATAACGTAACTTAGGGCCTGGGGTTTCTTGGTCATGTGAGAGTCATAGGGAAAAACATCACACATCTGGTGCTGGTTTATGGAACGAGTTAAATACATAAGCCCTCCACATTCAGCATAGATGGGCCTTTCCTCCTGGTGGAACTGTCTCAGGGAGTGGCGCATGGACTTATTGGCCTCCAGTTCCCGGGCGAATATCTCGGGATAACCTCCCCCAATGTAGATCCCATCCACATCAGGCACTTCCTCATCATGTAACGGGCTGAAATAAATCAGATCAGCATTATTAGATTCCAGGGCCTCTAAATTATCCTGATAATAAAAGGTGAACACTTCATCTCGGGCTATGCCCATTTTCACCCGGCCACGGTGTTCCTGCTGGAAAAGAGGTTCCCTACCTGATGGTAAGTTCCCGGCCCCCTTCATTATACTGGTGAGTGCGTCCAGGTCTATGTTTTCCTCCATGACCCGGCCCCAGTCTTCAATGTTTTTCTTGATGTTCTCCCTTTCCACGGCAGGCACCAATCCCAGGTGGCGCTGCTCCACCGTGAGAAAATCATCCCGGGGAATACCCCCAATTACCGGCGTGTCAGCCAGTTTTTCCACAGCTTCCTTGGTTTTGAGGTAGTGCTTCCTGTTTTTAACCATGTTCAGGATAACACCTTCAATTCTGATGCTGGGATCCAGGGTTTTAAACCCAATGACAATGGCCGCCGCGCTTTTCACCAGGCTGCGAGAATTGAGAATTAGAATCACCGGGGAGTTAAGTGCCTTGGCAATGGATGCCGTGTTTCCCACATCTTCAGTGGGACTTATTCCCTCGTAAAGACCTCTTACTCCCTCTATAATTCCCATACCAGAATTGGAAATCTTTAAACCTCTTTCGAAAGCTTCCCTGATCTGACCGTCACTCATGAAAAAGGAATCCAAGTTACGGCTAACATTGCCGGTGGCCAGAGTGTGATAGGTAGTATCAATATAATCAGGGCCTGCCTTGAAGGGTTGAACTTCCCTCTCCTGGGAAAGGGCCTTCATTATCCCGGTAGAGATGGTGGTTTTCCCCACGGCACTGCCTGTGCCTGCCAGTACTAATCTCATGTTTCTAATTAAGAACTGTCTTTTATAAAAAGGTGACCAGATAAGTGGTAAAGATAAAATTCAAAAAAATAAATAAATGGTTAAAAATTATTCTAATGCTTTTGCACTTGTGTAAGAATCATATATAGCGTATAACCAAAGGACTATGTATATTATCCATGCATAAAATGTTACCATGTATATGGCTGCAGACAATATGAGTGCTACAATTACAAATACAATTCCCATCATGGTCTTTCCTACGTATATTTCCCCTAAACCAGGGATTATGAAAGACAAAATCGCTGCTATAATTGGATTTTTGGCCATTTTTTATTACCTCCCTTAAATTGTAAATAATATCTTTATTTACCTTAATTATAAAGATTTCCATTGTTTCATGGAGAAATTTCTCTTAAAATATTATTTTAAAATTATACAAATGTCTTTATGTTAAAAAACTTGATTTTATGATATATTTGAACAAAGAAAATTTGAAAACTGAAAAAATAATTCTCCTTACCTGACATGTTACTTTGCATCTGCACTCTCTAAATTTTTATGTACCTTAATGGATATAGGATAAGTCTGTATGGAGATGGAAAAACTTCGAATTCTGGGTGAAGCCTCCCAACATGATCTCTGCAACTATGTCAGTCTTAATAAGGAGAATTTCACTTCTCCCAAGTTACCAGGGATTTATCATGCCCGCACGCAGAATGGGTGTCAGGTTCCGCTTTTTAAGGTCTTAATGAGTAATCATTGTACCAGTGATTGTAATTACTGTATTAATCACTGCCATAACCGTTTTGATAGGGTTGAATTTTCACCCCAAGAGTTAATATCACTTTTCCTTCACTACTACCAGAACCACTATGCAGAAGGCCTATTTTTAAGTTCAGGGATGCCGGGTGACGCTGATGTGGCCATGGAGAACATGGTGGAGGTGGCCCGTAAATTGCGTTTAGAGTATGAATACCAGGGTTACATACACCTTAAGGTGATTCCAGGAGCTTCCTATGATATGATCAAAAGGGCCATGAGCCTGGCAGACCGGGTAAGTGTGAACCTTGAATCAGCCACTGTCACCGGTTTTCAGGAGCTCACCAGTACTAAGGATTATCATAATGATGTTCTGCGTAGGATGAAATGGATTGGACGTTTAAAAAGACGTCACCCTGAAATGGCCCCTTCCGGCCAGAGCACCCAACTCATTGTGGGAGCCAACAATGAAACAGATCATGATGTTTTAAAACGTGCACAATGGCTACACAAACACCTGAATATTAATTTAAGTTATTTAAGTCCCTTTGAACCTCTTAAAGATACTCCCCTTGAAGGCCATACCCAACCAGAGGAAAAACGAAGCCCTCGCCTATATCAGGCCCAGTTTCTTCTGAATTCCTATGGTTTCTCCCTGGATGAGATTACCCTGGATGAGGAAGGGTTTCTGATCCTGGATGAAGACCCTAAAATGCTCTGGGCCCAATCACATCCCGATGTATTCCCGGTGGAAGTGAACGAAGCCAGCCTGAAAGAGTTGATGCGGGTCCCGGGTATTGGTAAAAAATCAGCCCAGAGGATCATTGAAAACCGGAGAAGGGGAGTGAAGTTCACTGAAATGGATGAACTGAAAAAAATTGGGGTGGTGGTAAAACGAGCCGAACCATTCCTCCAGTTGAACCATGCCCGGCAGACCACCCTTTCTTTTTAAAAACCTATTTAAAAACTAATATTTTATAAGAATTTCACCGGAAAAAATAGAGTTATAAGTTATAACTAATAAGTTCTAACTTATAATTAATTATAACTTATAACTAACCGCCTCCATTTAAGGAGTTATATCTATAAATTTTCCTTTTCAAACATTTCCCAGATCTCGGGATATTTCTGTTGCACTGCTTCCTCAATGAGGGCTGAAGCCTCTTTACTTATACTGAATGCTGGTTTAGTATTCTTTAAAAACCTCAAAACCGCAGCAGATCTGGCAGACCATAAGGATATGCGAGGATTCTTACGTACTTCCATGATTACGCCATCCACAATGATTTTATTTGGATCTTCACTGGTTTTGGTTTTCCGGGGTTGGGGAGAGGTTTTAGCCTTGGAATTCCTGGAAACTGTTTTGGTGGTCTTCTTTTTTACAGATTTTTTTCCTACTGTTGCTTCCTCTTTTTCAGGCTTTTCTTTACGAATCAGGGCATCTAATCCCCTTCCCAATGCACTTTCACCCTTTTTAGCCGTCATTTATTGTCCTCCAGATCATTACTCAATGATAGGAATTCTTTAGCCAGGTCATTGTAGGCTTCCGTGCCTATGCATTCCTCATCGTAAATTATACATGGTTTTCCATGGCTGGGGGCCTCGGCCAGTTTCACATTACGGGGAATGGTGGTTTTGAAGATGTACTCCCGGTCTCCGAAGTACTGTTTAACATTATGGTAGACATCCCTTCCCAACCGGGTTCGGGAATCATAAAGGGTGATTAATATTCCTTTAATTGGTGATGGACTCTTTAGGCGACTTTCCACCAGGTTCATGGCATCTAACAGATCAGCCATCCCCTCCAGTGCGTAGAATTCCGCCTGGATAGGAATGATCACACTGTCCGCAGCCACCAGGGAGTTGATGGTTAGTATACCCAGAGAGGGAGGCACATCCAGCAACACATAGTCGTAATCATCCAGAAGGCCATCCATGGACTCCTTCAGGATGAAGGGAAACCCGATATCTTTACTTAACTCTACTTCTGCCCCACTAAGGGAAATGTGGCTGGGGAGCACGTCCAGTCCTGAAATTTCCGTGGGGACAATGGCTTCATCCATGGTTTGTTCCCCGGTCAAGACCCGGTAAACAGAATTTTCTTCGTTCTTTTGCACTCCAAACGCAGTGGTGGCATTGGCCTGGGGGTCCATGTCAATTACCAGAACTTTCTTTCCTAAAAGGGCTAGTGCTGCCGAGAGGTTTACTGCTGTGGTGGTTTTACCACAACCTCCCTTCTGATTGAGTATTGATATTATTTCTGCCATAATGGTTCTCCATAGTTATCTTGAATTATAAGTTATAAGTATAAGTTATAAGTTATAATATTTATAGTTTGTAGCGCGTTAATAGGGGGATTTAAAGGCATTTATGAAAAAATTGGAAAAATGATAAAATTTAAAGAAATCAAAAAACAGGGACCAGGCCCGGATTATCACCGGTGATACATTCCCCACCACGGGGGGTTACAATGAAGGTATTTTCGATCCCCACCATACCCACACCCGCAATTCCATTTTTAGGTTCCACTGCAAACACCATTCCTTCCTGTAGTGGTTGGTCGAATCTTTCAGCAATCACCGGGAGTTCATCAATCAGAAGCCCGATGGCATGCCCCAGGAACTTCACCTTACGAGGGCCGAACCCCATGAAGTTTTCCAGGAAATCTTCATCCAGGTTGTCCATTATCCGGTGGTATATCTGGGAAGGGATTGCACCGGGTTTAAGCATTTTTGTAATCTTATTCTGTATTTCCAAACACTTTTGGTGGGTTTCTATGGCGTGTTGTGGTATGGAACTACCGAACATGTAGGTCATGGTCTTATCAGTGTTGTAACCGTTAAAAGCACACCCCACATCCACAAATACCAAGTCCCCATTTTTAAGTTTTCGCTGGCGGCTTCCCAGAACTGGTGCTGCCGGGCTTAAACCCCGGGTTCCGCTGGCACCGTCAAAATAGGTGGGATAGATGGAACTATCACCAAAACCAACATGTCCCACCACCATCTCATTATCGAACATCCCAAAACGGGTTAGGCCATCATGTCCTTCTTCTACCAGGGTTTTAAAGATTGTAACCGCCAGATCAGCCTCACTCATACCCTCCTGCAGCATATCCGGTAGCAGATCTTCGATGACACGTTGATGGATTTTTCCGGATTTCCTCATGAAAGAGAGTTCATAATCACTTTTAACTGCCCTTATCGTGGCCAGTTGTTGATCAACTGGTTTGAATTGTTTAAATGGGAAGTGCTTGTTAAAGCGCTGGTACAGGGCCAGGGGCACTACTTCCGTTTCCAGGTACACTGTATCGGGAAGAGTTTTAAACTCTTTTTTAGCATCACGGAAACTTCTCATGGGTTTAATGGAGGGGAAGAGGGATTCGTCCTGGGATCGCTCGTAACTGCGCCTTACCCATAGAGTGGGCTCTCCTTCTCGAGGTATAATGAGCATGCCGTCCTGCATGGTCCCAGTGAAGTAGTACTGGTTGATTTTACTGAAAATCACTGCCATTTCCCATTCTGGATTCGAAACCGCCATCATGTTCCGGAAAGAATTTATTCTTGCTTCCAGTTCAGATAAAGGAACTTTTTCCATGCGATTATCCTTCTTAATATAGGTGATGTTTGTTTTTTAAAAAAGGTTTAAGTTAACTTTTTTAGAAGTTGACTCGGCGGGAAAGGTCCACTGGCAGGGGCAGAGGACGGAAAGGCATCCCTTTGGTCTCCAGTTGTATGACATCTATGAGTTCCTGGAGACCCATGGATACTTTCTGACCGGTTTCACGGACATTAACGGTTAATTCAGAACCTGTTTCCATTTCACGGTCCCCAATCACTATTACATAGGAAACCCATTCTCCTCCGGCATTTCGAATCTTTTTACCCACTGTTTCTGGCCGGTCATCCACGTCCACCCTTATACGGGCATCTTTGATTTGCTGTGCCAGTTGGTGGGCGTATTCGTTGTGTCTTTCGGCAATGGGTATGACCCGTACCTGGGTGGGTGCCAGCCATACCGGTAACATGGGCACCTTATCCTTCATGTCCAGAGCCGATTTTTCCAGTAAACTGCATATAACCCTTTCAATACTTCCAGTTGGACTGCAGTGCAGTATATAGGGATGATGTTCCTTCTCTTCCGAGTCTATGTAGGTGATTCCGAATCTTTCCCCACTTTCCACGTCGATTTGAATGGTAGGGTTTTCAATAGGTCTTCCCAGTGCATCCAGGGCTGCGAAGTCCATTTTACATATCCAGTAATGTTTACGTTTCGGGAGGATTTCCATCAGTACTGGTTTACCAATGCGGGCTGCGGCCTGGTTGATCCATTCCCGGTTTTCTTCCATGAAGTCGGCGGTGGCCCGGAAGATTACCTCGTAGTTAACATCCAGGTCTTCACCGGTACCCTTGCACATCTCAATCTGGCTTTCAAATTCCTGGAGAGACTGTTCCACATCACTGCAAACTGTGTGCAGGTCGGGCATGGTGAATCCACGGAGTCTTTTCAAACCTACAACTTCTCCTTTCTTCTCCAAACGGAAGCTGTAGGTGGATAGCTCGTAGATACCAACTGGTAAGTTTTTCCAGGTTAAAAATGAGTCGGCTAGAATTCTAAATGCTCCGAAACATGCGGCGAATCGCAGCATGAGGTCTTTTTTACCGCTGGTCATTCTGTACTGCCGTTCTCCGAATTTTTCAGCGTGTACCCTGATGGCCTCATCAGCCAGGTCGTACATTATGGGTGTTTCCACCGGCATGGCTCCCCGGTCAGTTACCAGGGTGTAAACATAATCTGATAGGAGGTCACGGATGAGACGGCCCTTGGGGTACCATCGGAGGTGGCCCACATCGGCGGATGGTTCGTAATCCGCCAGTTTTTTCTCCCTCATCAGTTTCACATGGGGTGGTTCTTCGCCAGTGGATTCTCCCCGTCCCAGTTCATAGTCCACCAGTTTCTCCAGGTCTTCACTCTGGTAAGTGTAGTCCTCAATGTCCAGAAGCTCCCCCTTGTTCAGTATGTAAAACTGAGATTCCTCTTCTTCAGATTCTTCTTTTACGTCCTCTGTTACCTCAGAACTTATGCTCCGGGAAAGTTCCGATAGAGGGTGTCCTTTACAGGATACCTCGAATGCTTTGTACCATCCGAAGGGCACTCTGCTGACTGGCAGATCCCGGGACAGCAGGGCAGACTCCATGTTAGCCAAAATCTCTTTAGCTATATCTGGAGCGCCTAAAGATGAACTTAAATGAGCGTAAGGATATATTACAATGTTTTCTGCCTTAACTTTCCCTGCTACATCCATTATTTCTTTAACTGCATTGTCAACCACGGCAGTTGGATTTTTTTCATCTTCCTTCTCTACGGCGGTGAAAGCTACCAGTGCATTTTCAAACTGGCCTTTTTTCTTTTCTTCACCTATTTCCTCTGCTATTCGTGTTTTGGATTTTGTTTGGTACTTTAAATGATCAGAATGAATCAAAAGTATGCGCATGCTACCACCTTAATTGTAAACTCAGTAATTAAACTTGTAATCTTACTCTAATACGAAGCATTTAAAAATAGGTTTCTGTTGTGATATTATTTATAAACTACCTCTCTTTTATAGACCTCTCCCGAGATCTTATTAATATAGCCCAATAAAACCCCATTAATTAAATAAAAGATTAATCAAGGCAAATAACATAATTAAGTTTAATTCACTGTTTTAAATGTTAACCAATGCATTTTACTGTATTTAAACAATGATAAAACAACTCATTTATTTCTTTTTTACATTTCCCATTCCATTAGATTCATGAAAGTTTCAAATCCCATTTTTTTCCAGAATTTAACTGACTTGGGATTGAAAACAGCAACTTCCAGTTCAATACGACTTAATCCCTTTTTTTTAAACCATTTGACTGACTCCAGGAACAATTGTTGGCCTACCCCCTTCCTCTGGTATTTCTCGGCCACAGCCAGGTTATCTATCAGACCATACTTAACATTGGCATATACCGGGGGTTTCTCACCTACTTTAGATATGCAGTACCCCATTACCCCCTTATCACCTGCAGCCACCAGGACCACGGCATCCGCAGATTCCATTAACTCCCCAACATACTGCAGGAAAATCTCCGGAGCATCGGGTAATTTCTTTAGAGAATAACCATTTTTTTGATGGAATTCAACGCATTCCTGGTATATCTCCTTTAAATCCCTAAAATCTCGTTTTTGACAAACTCTTAAAGTATATTCCATATATTTACCCTCTAACATCGTTTCGTTTCGTTTCCAGTATCCATTCCTTCCACGAAGGATTGTATTCATTATCTTACAGCACCAGAACTGAGATTATACCGGCGATTATAATGATTAAAAATATAATACCAATATTTCGGGCGAATTTCCTGGTACCCAGAAATAATGCTATTAAAAATTTGAAAAATGTATTGGAAATGGCAGCCAGGGTTATGGCAGTTACTGCTGTACTGTTGGGAATGGTTTCCGGTGCCAGTAATGCCATGCTTATGGTAATGGCATCCACATCCGCTACTCCCGATATGATACTGGCCAGGTAGACACCACTGCTCCCCAGGTACATGTTGGCTATCTTGGAAAGGAATAAAATTGCCAGGAACAGTGCTCCAAAGATCAGGGCCGGTTTTAATGAGAAGGGATTCTCTAGCTGAAGATCGGCATCCATCTGTCGAATTTCAGCCCTTCTCCAGATGATAATCCCCAGTAAAATACCCAGAACACCCATCACTATCATGGGGGCTGACAGATGGGGAAGGAGTAAAGGGTTGATAACCGAAACCTCAAAAAGTATTCGCAGGAACATCATGGAACTGGCCACTGTTGCAGCGAAAACTGCAGCCTTCATCAGAAATTGTGATTCCTTAACTCTGGCGGCCATGGAAGTGACCACCGCTGTGCTGGATACCAGTCCGCCCACGATTCCCGTGACCCCTAATCCCTTCTCCGGTCCAATGAATTTCATGAGAATGTAACCGGTGAAACTGATGGCCGAAATAAACACCACCATCAACCATATCTGGAAGGGATTGAAAACCGCCAGGGGCCCGATGGCCTCGTCAGGGAGGAGTGGTAGAATAACAAAGGCTATTATCAAGAATTTAAGTGTGTTTAACAGCTCTTTTTCACTCACCTGATGGGCAAACTGGTGAAGGTGCGGTTTAACTGCCAGGAGGGTGGTGATGATTATAGCCAAGATAGGAGCCAGAAGCATCCCTTCATCGGTGAAACAGAGCAGTCCCAGGATAAAAGTTAAAAATGCAGCAATTTCAGTAGTTATACCCACATCACCATTTTTTCGAGTGGTAATCAGGTAACTGAGGCCTACCAGAACCACCAACCCTGAGAATGATAGCAACCAGAAGTAGGGAAGGTCCTTTGACATATAAGCAGATAGGGTTCCCATGAGGGCAATTAAAATGAAGGTTCTTATCCCAGCAAACTCCGCTCCTTCCTGTTTTCTCTCCCTTTCAATGCCTATCAGGGCCCCCAAAGCCAGGGAAATTAAAAATTTTAGGATTAACAGCATATCCATATTAATTATAATAACCCCCAGATCATATGAAAATTTTCACCATAAAAGTATATTTTCCTAAAAATTATCCACTGTATTTACTGGGAAAAAAACTACGGAAACTGTACAACACTTTATTGGCCAATTAAAAATCATGATTAGCCAATATAACCAATTAGAATATTATAACCTCATAATCAAGTAAATAAACCTTACAAATCCAGAGACATCAGTGGGAAGAGTACTAACTGAAAGCAAGATAGTATTTAAAAGAATGTAGGAACAATATCTATAACATTATAAGTATCGATTTTATAGGACTCACAGGAGATTTTGGATGAGAAGTGATAACATAACTAAGGGGATGCAAAGAGCCCCTCACCGCTCCCTTTTACGGGCTTGTGGTGTAACCGATGATGAGATGGATAAACCATTCATTGGTGTGGCTAACAGCTTTACTGACATAGTTCCCGGACATATCCATTTAAAACAAATTGCTGGCGCCGTTAAACTGGGAATCAGCCAGGCCGGAGGTGTGCCCTTCGAGTTCAGCACCATGGCTATCTGTGATGGAATAGCTATGAACCACGATGGAATGCGCTATTCACTGGCCAGCCGCGAGATCGTGGCCGATACTGTGGAGAGTATGGCCCAGGCCCACAGTCTGGATGCTCTGGTTCTTTTACCCACCTGCGACAAGATCGTGCCCGGAATGCTCATGGCTGCAGCCCGACTGGACATACCATCCATAGTGGTTACTGGTGGCCCCATGCTCCCTGGAGAGTACAAGGGCGAAGCTGTGGATCTTATAGATGTTTTTGAAGCAGTGGGCCAGGTTTCTGCCGGTAAAATGAGTGAAGAGGAACTGGACGAATTAGAGCATTGCGCCTGTCCTGGGGCCGGATCCTGTGCCGGATTATTCACAGCCAACAGTATGGCCTGTTTAACTGAAGCCATGGGCATGAGCCTGCCCTACTGTGCCACCACCCATGCCGTGGATTCCCGGAAGATCCAGATGGCCCGGGAATCAGGGGAGAAGATAATGGAGCTGGTGAAAAAGAACATCACCCCCTCCATGATCATGACCCAGGAAGCCTTCTACAATGCAGTAGTGGTGGACCTGGCACTGGGAGGCTCCAGTAACACAACCCTACACTTACCAGCCATTGCCAATGAACTAAGGGATAAAGGAGTTGAAGTCAATTTAGACCTGTTTGACAGCTTAAGCAGAGAAATACCTCACCTGGCTGCCATCAGCCCCTCAGGTAAACATACCATGCTGGACCTGCACAAAGCCGGAGGCATACCTGCTGTTTTAAAAGTGTTGAAGGACCAGATCCATGCCAAAGCCCTCACTTGTACTGGTGATCCCCTGGAAAGTAACTTCCAGGACGCTGAAGTTACCGATACCACAGTTATACATTCCCTGGAAGATCCCGTACACCAGGAAGGAGGCATAGCGGTTTTAAAGGGCAATTTAGCCCCTAATGGTTCGGTGGTGAAACAAGCTGCAGTTAGCGCAGACATGTTGACCCACGAAGGCCCGGCTAAGGTCTTTAACAGTGAAGAAGAGGCAACCCAGGGCATATTTAATGGTGAAGTTAAGGAACAAGATGTGATTGTCATCCGTTACGAAGGCCCCCGTGGAGGTCCAGGTATGAGGGAAATGTTGAACCCCACTTCCGCCATATCGGGAATGGGTATAAAGTCTGTGGCATTGATAACCGATGGAAGATTCTCTGGAGGAACCAGAGGCCCATGTGTTGGCCATGTTTCCCCAGAAGCCATGAGTAACGGACCTATTGCCGTGGTAGAAGATGGTGATATCATAAGGATCGACATACCACAAAGGAAACTGGAACTGGATGTTACCGAAGAAGAGATCAAAAAAAGGCTCGAACAGGTTAAACACCCGGAAAAACCGTTGAAAGGGTGGTTAGCCCGCTACAGTAGACTGGCCAGCTCAGCAGATGAAGGTGCTATTTTAAAATAGGTGATCCCATGCCTAAAAAACAAAGGAATAAAAAACCAGCCCCATCTTCTTCTGAGGAAAAAACAGGGATGTGGAGGGAAATAGCCAGTTACGTGATCATCATACTGGTGGGGATTGTGCTGGCCCAGCACCTTAACGTGGTTGTTTCCGGTAGTATGGAACCTGTTTTCTACCGGGGAGATGTGGTGGTCATTGAAAAATCCAACTTCATTGGGCTCCAGGAAATCAATCCCTCGGATCTGAAGGTGGGAGATATTGTTATATACAATGCCACCTGGTTCCCCGAGCCAGTGATCCATCGCATAATCAGTATCCAGGAAGGGTCAGATGGGCAGAAGTATTACGTTACCAAGGGTGATAACAATCCCAAAGCCGACCCGAGTCTGGTTTCAGTTAACCAGGTCCAGGCCAAAGTGGTTAGTATAGGAAACCAGCCCCTGGTAATTCCTAAAATAGGGTACATTACCCTGTGGATCCGTGGACTTTAGTCCACTGATTCTTAATTTTTAACATCACCCTCCCTTAAAAAAAAATTAATTAGATTCATGCCTTATTATCAAAGATTAATTATTTGATTATACATTTAGTTAGACCAGGTTACAATTTTAAAATTATCCATTCAAAAATATCCCTTTTACAGGTGAATTCATGTACAAGAAATTAGAAAATAAAGCTATCGAATCGGTGCAAAACACGATCCAAACCCTCGGATGGGAAGAACCCTCCGAAATCAAATTTGAAATCCCTCCAAACCCTAATATGGGGGATATGGCCACTTCAGTTGCTTTTCAACTGGCTTCAACACTGAAAAAATCTCCAGTGGATATTGCCCAGAGTATTGTAGAAAACCTTGAAGTTAAATCTCCTTTTAAAACCGTGGAAACTAAAGGACCCTACATCAACTTTTTCTTTGCCCCGGAACTGTTCTCCCGGATGGTGTTAGAATCTGTGCAGGAAGATTACGGCTTACTGGAAGAGAAAAATGAAAAGATAATCCTGGAACACACCTCGGCCAATCCTAACGGTCCACTGCACATTGGACATATCCGGAATGCCATTATAGGAGATTCTTTGGCCCGAACTCTCAGATCTGCAGGTTATCAGGTGGAAACCCAGTACTATGTGAATGATATGGGACGGCAGATTGCCATGATTGTGTGGGGCCTGCAGAATCTGGATTACCAAATGGATCCCGAGGGAAGGGGAGACGTTGAAATCGGAAAGCTATATTTCCAGGTTAATCAGGAATTAAAGGCAAATCCTGAAATTAAAGGTCAGATAGATTCTATTTTAAAAACTTATGAGGAAGAAAACCCTCCAGAACTGGAATCAATGTTTAAGAAAGTGGTTCGTAAGTGTCTGGATGGAGTGGAGGATACTTCACGTCGCATGAACATTGTACACGATGATTTCATATGGGAAAGTCAGTTTGTTCGGGATGGATCCATGGAAAAGATACTGAAAGCCCTGGATGAATATACCACTCAAAATGAGGTTCTTTACCTGGATTTAACTGATTACGGGATTGAAAAGGAACTTATTTTGACCCGTTCCGATGGTACTTCACTTTACAGTACCCGGGATCTGGCCTACCACCTCTTCAAGTCTCAAAATTCAGACCAGGTGGTAGATATTCTAGGTTCTGACCATAAATTGGCCATTGATCAGTTGAAGATTGCCCTGGGACTGGTAGGGGGAAAAAGTCCAGATGTTGTCTTCTACGAGTTCATAACCCTCCCTGAGGGGTCAATGTCCACCAGGAGAGGTGTTTTCATCAGTGTGGATGAACTGATAGATGAAGCCACTCAGAGGGCCCGGGCAGAGTTAGAAACAAGAAGACCGGAATTAGGGGAAGATGAAAAGAATAACATTGCAAAAATCATTGGTGTGGGAGCCATTAGATATTATATCTCTCGTTTATCCCCTGAAAAACACATTGTGTTTAAATGGGATGAAGCATTGAGTTTTGAGAGAGGATGTGCATCTATCCAGTATGCCCATGCACGAGCATGCAAATTACTGGAAAAAGTTAGTGAATTCAATCCCGCTAATGTTGATATGGATTCTCTGGACTTCCAGAATATGGATACACTGGAAATTGACCTCTTGAAAACACTGGCCAGATTCAGTACCATCATCGAAGATTCTGCCCGGGATTTACGGGTTCATCCTGTGGCCCAATATGCCCTTGAAGTGGCAGGAGCATTTAACAAGTTCTATAAATCAGTGCCTGTGATTGGATCTGACAAAGAATTGCTAAGATTACTTTTGGTTGATAAATCCAGGATAACCATCAGGAACGCACTTGATCTTCTGGGAATAGAATCCCCCTCATCCATGTAGGTTACCAGAGGCCAGTAAAAAATGAAATTTTAGGCCATTTTAAGGTTATTAAAGGTTTATTAAGGTGACCGGACAAAAGAAATTGATGACCTTAACATGATTCTTGCTCAATTTAGAGAAATATAGGTGTCATCGGAAATATTACTTAATAAAAGGCTACTAAGAAAAGATTCAAGGATGAAATTCAATGTCTAATGGTACTGAACAGAAAATATTGGAAGCTGCTCTAAAAGTTTTCTCAGAAAAAGGTTATACGGGAGCTAGAACCCGTATAATAGCCGAAAGATCTGGTTTCACAGAGATGACACTGTTTAGAAAGTTTGAAACCAAGGAAAATCTTTTTAATCAAGTGTTAACTGTGAATCAGCAGAAGATAATGGAAAAGGTGAACTCCCTAGTGCCTTTGGATGATGAAATAACTGATCCTAAAGCCCAGTTCAAGGTTTTAATATTCAATTTAGTGGATTTAATTGACGAAAACTTTGATTACGTGAATATAATCATCTACGAAAGGGACCGGGCATCTAAATCCATTACTGAACTCTTTATATCCCATCTGGGTGATTACTTAAAGAAGTTTCCCCAGGACAAAATAGATTCCAATGTACTGGCCTACATGATCCTGAGCTTCCTGTACTTCATCATTTTAAACAAAGAATCGGAAGATGCTATGTTAAACATGGATGAAGCTGTGGAAGAATTTATAACCTACCATTCCAACTCTCTTGAATTGTAATCCACACTACCCTTTTCCTTTTTTTCTAAAATCAGTAGGCCTTTAATAAATATTTTAACCCAAGGATCCATTTTAAAAGTAACCCCTGTTAAAAATTGTTAAAAATTAATAACTCAGGGAAATACAATCCCCTATTTATTCAAAAATATAAAAAAAATAGAGATTTGAGAAAAAATAGTAGGAAAATCTAATCTTTAAGCAAATGGTAGAGTATAGCCTTCTGGACATGCAGCCGGTTTTCTGCTTCATCCCATACTGCAGACTGTGGTCCGTTTAAAACTTCTTCAGTTATTTCCTGACCCCTTATTGCGGGGAGGCAGTGAAGTACCATGGCATCCGGGGCGGCCATATCCACCAAGTTCTGGTTAACCTGGTAATCCTGCATATCCCTTATTCTCTGGGCTTCTTCTGCTTCGTCACCCATGCTGACCCAAACATCAGTGTACAAAACATCCGCATCTTTAACTGCGGCAGCAACATCATCGGTGATGTTTATGATGGAACCTGATTGTTGAGCTATCTTGCGGGCCTCTTTGAGGATAATGGAGTCGGGTTCATAGTTAGGGGGGCACGCTACAGTGAAATCAATACCCACCATGGCGGTGGCCAGCAATAAAGAATTACAAACATTGTTCCCATCCCCGAGGAAGGTCATTTTAAGATCTAAGGTGTTTTTGCGTTCCCTAATAGTAAAAATATCCGTGAAGGCCTGACATGGGTGTTCCAGGTTGGTTAAACCATTTATCACCGGTATATCTGCGTACTGGGCAAACTGGAGAACATCGTCGTGCTCACGTGCTCGGATCATGATCCCATCCACGTAACGGCTCATGGCCCGGGCAGTGTCGGGTATTATTTCTCCTCTTCCTAACTGTAGATCAGAAGCCGATAAGTAGAGAGGATGTCCACCCAACTGGTACATGCCAACTTCAAATGATATCCTGGTACGAGTTGAGGATTTTTCGAAAACCATGGCCAGAGACTTACCTTTTAATGGTGCTTCTGGACCTTCCCCATTTTTAAACTTCTCAGCGTCTTCTAATATTTTCTCCAGATGATCTCGTGCGTCTAACGCAGATAAAAGGTGCTTCATAACCTCATCCCTATTAATCTTTTATGAAATTAAATGCAGTTTATAATTAAAGCTTTATTGCTGTCCAAACCTACTAACCGCAATTATAATTCAAAGCTCAATAAATATTACTCTGAAGTTGGAATATCTACTGGTACCTTTACTTAAAGTTTATGAAAATGCTGAAATGGTATTAAAGAATTTTTAACCGAATTCCAGCCTATAAACTCTTTTAATAGCTTCCAGTTCTTTTTCGCTCCTTTCAATCCTTTCTTCGTCTTCAATAACCCTTTGCACGTTACTAATCCACTGGTGATGGTACTGGGGGGCTTCTTCAGGAGAACTATTGGCAAATTTGTTATGTGCTTCATCTGCCAGGTTCTGGTGCCTGATAAGATCTTTTAACCCTTCATCCCTTTCTAATTTAGCCTTTTTGTAGATTTTAGAGAGTCCTTCCCTTATTTCATCATTAACCATGGACTTGGAATCGGAGATATTCCTCTTCAAATCGTTTATTTTCTTATCAGTTGCCACCAGGTCATCAGAAAAATTATTTAACTTCATCCGTGTTTTTTCTCTTTTCGGAGAATATTCTCCCCTTTCCCTGGCTATTAACTTTGTTTCCAATGCCAAAATCTCATTTTTGATCCGTGATCTCTCCTGTTTGGCCTGGTCCAGTTTCAATTCATAGTCCAGTATATCATGGGCGAGATCCTTGATCCGGGTAATGTTGGGTAAGTTATTCAGGTATCTACGGGTTCTGGCCATTTCAAATCCCTCCCCCATAAATATTTCTTACTGTTCCCGAATTTCCTGCATATGCTGGATTCTCTGGGCAATGAGTTTCTCTGTTCCCACATCACGCCGGTGGTACAGGTCTCCCTGAACATACTGGGTGGCCCTTTCACACCGTTCTTCTGCCTCGGCTATACTATCGGCAGTGGTAACCAGGCCCAGAGCCCGGGAACCTGTGGTTAATATATTTCCGTCCTTTTGATTCACTGCAGCGTAAAACACCATGCCACCTTCTTCCTTTATCTTTTCTTCATTTACTTGGATGGGCTGTCCAGCTTTACCACTTTCTGGATAACCATTGGGCACCAGGTACTTGCACACCGTTGCCTGGGGTTTGAATTGAGCCTTTTTAAGGTTTCCATCCACCACTCCCTGGCATAACTCTATCATACTAGTTTCCAGTAGAGGTAAAACATTCATGGCCTCCGGATCTCCGAAACGGGCGTTGTATTCCACCAGTTTAGGTCCATCACGGCATAACATGAACTGACCATAAAGAACTCCCTTATATGGACTTGCTTCTTTTTTAACAGCGGCAATGGTTTCTTCCATTACTTTAACCGCAGCATCATAATCTTTTGAATCCAGGAAAGGTAATAACCCATTTTTATCTGAGTATGATCCCATCCCTCCAGTTATTGGACCCTGATCCCCCTCGTAGGCATGGGGATGGTCCTGTACGGCTGGCATGGGAATCAAGTGGTCCCCGTCAACCAGGGCCTGTACTGTAAATTCTTCCCCTATCAGGCGTTCCTCAATAACCACACTGGCATGACCACCTATTTTATTATCAATAATTTCTTTTACGTAGTTTTTAGCATCTTCAGCATCTTCCAGGTGTTCACCTACGATTTTAACACCTTTTCCACCGGTTAAACCCACCGGTTTCACCACTACGTCCTCTCCAAAATCATCAATGAATTGGGCAGCATCTTCCACTGTATCGAAGGCACCATAGGCAATTGAACCCGATATTTTGTAATTGGCAAATAATTCACGCATAAAAGCCTTGTCAGTTTCAATTCTGGCTGCCTCCTTTGTTGGACCCACACAGGGGATTCTTACACCCTGAAGTGCATCCACAATGCCCTGTTCCAGGGGTGCCTCGGGACCGATGATGGCCAGGTCCACTTTCCGGTCTTTGGCGTATTTTTTCACCCCTTCAATGTCCATCTCACTTCCAACCTTGAATTGGGAAATGCGGGCAATACCCGGGTTATGATTACTCATTATTGAATAAATATCAGCTTCTTCATGTAACGTCTGACATATGGCGTGTTCTCTTGCTCCAGTTCCTATCACCAGAATCTTCATCTTGACCCTCCGAATAATAACTATAATTTTAATCTTTCTTTTATTTACAACAACATATAATTCCTGCCATTATGTTGCCTTATTAGTAAGTTGTAAAGGAATCACGGCCCCCTTTAATTACCCAGATAAAGAGTGTAGGGGCTTACCTATCTTAGTAATTCCAATTATTATTAATACACACAAATACATATAACATGAAAACTAAAACCGGGATATACAAAATCCCTAATAGATTTTAGATAAAACGTAATTTTTAAAGAAAATACAACTGGTGTCAAATATGAAGGGCAGTCAAGCCATAATCAAGTCACTAACCGATGAGGGAGTGGACGTAGTCTTCGGATATCCTGGAGGAGTCTTACTCCCCCTGTACGATGTAATCTACGATTCAGACCTCAAACACATACTGGTAAGGCATGAGCAGTGTGCAGCCCACGCAGCAGACGGCTATGCTCGGGCTTCCGGTAAGGTAGGTGTCTGCATAGGCACTTCCGGTCCCGGTGCCACCAACCTGGTAACCGGTATTGCTACGGCCTACATGGACTCCGCTCCTGTGGTAGCCCTGGCCGGACAGGTAGGCACCTCTCTGATTGGTAACGACGCCTTTCAGGAAGTGGACACCATCGGCATAACCATGCCCATAAGCAAACACAGTTATCAGGCCATGGATCCATCAGAAATACCACAGATGATCAGATCGTCATTTTACATTGCCCGGACTGGAAGACCGGGCCCAGTGGTGGTGGATCTTCCTAAAGATGTCCAGGAAGGAGAGCTGGATTATCCAGAGAACATAACCATCGATCTACCCGGTTACAAACCCACCAAAAAGGGGCACCCCTTACAGGTTAAAAAGGCAGCCGAACTGATATTGAAGTCTAAAAAGCCAGTGATACTTGCCGGGGGAGGAGTTATACATTCAGAATCATCTGAAGAACTTCAACATATATCAGAACTCATTGGAGCACCGGTTACTACCAGTTTAATGGGTAAAGGATGTTTCCCAGAAGACCATCCCTTATCTCTGGGAATGCTGGGAATGCATGGCCGTGTGGCCTCCAACATGCTGGTGGATGAGTGTGATTGTCTCATTGCCGTGGGGTGCCGGTTTTCAGACCGTACCACCGGTGATGTAAATAAATTCGCACCTAACGCGGAAATAATTCATATCGACGTTGACCCCGCAGAGATCGGTAAGAACGTGGATGTTACCGTGCCCATTGTGGGTGACGCCAAGATCATTCTATCCCATCTCTTACGAATATTATCCCAGGCCAAAGGCCGTGTCAGCAATGCTAACTGGACTAAGCACGTGAAAACATTCAGGGCCAGCTGTATCCCTCGCCTTTCATTTGATGAAACCCCTCTTAAACCCCAACAGGTTATAAAAGAGATTTCGGAAGCAGTTACTGATGATACTATAGTGACCACTGATGTCGGCCAGAACCAGATGTGGATGGCCCATTATTTCACTTCCCGGAATCCCCGGAAGTTCATATCATCAGGAGGACTGGGAACCATGGGATTCGGTTTCCCCGCAGCTATGGGAGCTAAAGTGGCCATGCCCGATGATGATGTGGTGGCAGTCTGTGGAGACGGTGGATTCTTAATGGTCTGCCAGGATCTGGCTACAGTCAAGGAATACGATATACCAGTGGTGGTCTGTGTCCTGGATAACCGTTACTTAGGAATGGTGGCCCAGTGGCAGAAGCTATTCTACGACGAGAGGATATCCCAGACCAAACTCAAAGCCATGCCGGACTTTGTTAAACTGGCTGAGTCCTTTGGAGTAAACGCCCATAGGGTGGAACGTCCAGGGGAAATGAAAGAAACCCTCCGGGAAGCTCTGGATTCTGGAGAACCAGCCCTTATTGACGTTATGATCGACCCCAATGAGATCCTGCCCATGGTTCCTCCCGGATGTGGTCTGACAGAGATCGTGGGAGAATACCAGGTGGAAAGGGAA
>NPIE01002278.1_pt1:0-20000 | contig 54691 bp, 48 predicted proteins | sample 8637661 | NCBI WGS metagenome assembly NPIE01 (sample SAMN07420842, study PRJNA396082) | bioreactor metagenome | isolation source: sample BA12 brine-fed electro-methanogenic bioreactor BA | place: Japan: Kochi | collected 2016-12-09 | reverse complement strand
AACCAGTGTTTTTCCCGTGCAGGGGCAGTTAAAGTGGCTGGTTTGGATGAAAAAGTGGCTCATGCCAAGGACGTGCTTCTCCAAAAGTATGAAGAAGGAGATCCTAAGGCAGAACTGGCCCTGGAGACTATGCTCATGACCATTGTCATGGAGATATGGGGCCTGGCCGGAATCAGCCCGGAAGAAATGGAAGGAGTGGTACTTACCGGTTCCGTGGGAGCCATGCAGGAACCATTTGATTTCTACGGCGCCCTGAAAGAGCAAGTGGAAGATATTGGTGAAGTGGTAATGCTGCCCCCTACGTCTGGTTCTGTGGGAAGTGCCCAGATAGCCCAGGCTGTTTTTGAAGGTGCTGCAGATATACTGGGAATTGAAGTTTATAGTGCGGATTAAAAACTAATATCCCATCCAATGAGAAGTTTTGCGTTTATGCTAATTTAAACCCCAAAATTAATCATTAGTTTAAAAAATACTATTTTTAAAGGGCCCATTTAAGTCAGAAAAGAAACGAAACTCAAGGTCTACTGTAGAATATTTGCGCCCAAATTTTATTCTACTGTAGAATTATAGGGGTTGAGAAGGAGAAAATAATCCCATCATATACCCAATTTTTTCTACTGTAGAAATATAAAATCCGATATATTGCTTAAAAAAAATAAATGTGTTTTTAATCCAGCCATTTGGCCATAGAATCCAAAGAAGACGTGGCATCCAGAGAAATTGGAGTTAATGTGGCACAATTTTCACGTTTAAGGGTGTGAACATCAGTACCCTTATCATCGTCTTCCACAGAATCACCATCAATCCAGTAGTACGGCCTACCACGTGGATCAAGTCTTTCGGTGATATGCACCCGGTACATTCTTTCACCCAGACGGGTTAACTTTATACAGTCATTTTGAGGGTGAGAAGGGATGTTAAGGTTTAAAAAATCAACCCCTTCCGGCAGGCCCTTTTCCAGGATCATCCGGGCCACTCTTTCCGTGATTTTCTGAGCATGGGAAAAGTCAATATCCACGTGACCATCATGGAACTTGATATCACCCCTGGTTACCTGCAAGGAAACTGAAAATGCAGGTATACCATGGACTGCAGCTTCCATAGCAGCCCCTATTGTTCCAGAAGTTGTTAATTCCGATTTTCCTAAGTTTTCACCAATATTTATCCCAGATATTACTAAATCAGGTTTTTTATCAGCGATCTGGAATATACCGATGATCACCGAGTCAGTGGGAGTTCCTGAAACCATGTAAGCATCTCCACCATCCACCATGGTGGTATTTGTAACTCGGATTGGTTCAAAAAGGGTTAAAGCATGCCCAATTCCACTTTGTTGGGTGGCTGGCGCTACTACTAATGTTTCACCTAATTTATCTGCTGCTTTTTTAGCAGCGAGGATGCCGGAGGAGTTTACTCCATCATCATTAGTGATGAGAATGGTCATAGACGCAGATTTATACCTCAACATCTAAATAGTTTGCGTGGAATTAATCAGTTGATGAGGGGAACAGTTTTAAGTATAAAGAAGTAGAAAACAAATATTATCATCTATTAAATTAAGAAATTATGAGGTGATGTTATATCATCACTGTTAGAAGGTGGGGGAATTGGATAAAAACAGATTAGTCAAATTCATGGCAAGGATAATGGAAGAATCAGGCTTCAAGGTCTACCGTAACTTCCAGACTTCCCGACACATCATTGACATCTACGGAGTTCTACCCACTATCCTCGGAGACATTGGGGTGGTTGTAGCCTGTAAAAACTATGATGACCGCTGGGAAGTGGGTCTGGACGTTTTAAAGGAAATGGAAATGGTGGCCAAAACCCTGAAAGCCTCCAAGGTCGTGGTAGTTACTACCTCCTACTTCACCAAAAGCGCTGAGAATTATGCTAGCCGTAGGAATATTAAAATTCTAGATAAAGAGGGTTTAATGGCACTGGCAAAAAAATTCTCTGCCCAGCATGGTGAATACGGAGGAGTGCAGGTATACGATGAAAATGAAGGAGAAGTGGGAAATCCAGAGGTTATTGAGGATTACACCCCGTCTTCCAACACCGCATCATCCTTTCCCAAGACATCAAACCCCCAGAGTTTCTTCAGCAGAGGAAAAGGCAGCCTGGACAAGGCAAAAAGATCATCATTCTCCATGCCCAGTAGTCCCGGACTCAAACCCCTACTGACCAACACAATCTCGCTGATAATCATTGTATTCGCACTTTCATCCCTAATAACCTACTTTATCAGTACAGGATACTCTAACACCGCCATTCTAGGAGTTACCAAAATTTTGATTTCTGCAGTACTGTCCTACGGGCTGGTTATGGCCATTGAACGCGACATAACAACCACTCTCAGTAAGGGGACCATAGTATTCTTTGTTTCCCTGTTGATCTACGTCATCATGATCATTGCCTTTTAATCAACACCCGGGATCATCTAATTACTACTTTTTCATTTTCTGTTTAACGTTCCCTCTTAATTTTAAAAAAACTGATTTCACTCTCCCTACAACTACCATGATCCTGTAAATGCAGCAGCATAATCTGAAGGGTAGTGAATTTCTATCTTATTTTCTAAAAGGAGAACTTCAATTTGTGAAGGAAGTAGTTTATATCAAAATTAGTTGATGGTTAGAGGTACATGAAATGGGCCGGAGGAGATTCGAACTCCTGATCACCTCGGTGTGAGCGAGGTATCATACCCCTAGACCACCGGCCCACCTACAATAATTCCAAATACAATTTAAACTCTTCAAATATCTTAGAATAACAACTTATTGGCTATTAAAGATTTAAAATATCAATAAATGATTTTAAATGGGCCGGAGGAGATTCGAACTCCTGATCACCTCGTTGTAAGCGAGGTATCATACCCCTAGACCACCGGCCCACATTGGGTACTTCCATGGTTTGGCAGGGAAGTTATATAAAGTTTTCCAAGGATGATGGTGAGAAGGTAACTACTGAATTAACTGATAATAATTTTCCGTCCAAAGTGTGCAAACACATTATTAATAACTAGTTTAACCAATAGATTCTGGATAAGATCATTATTTAATTTTGAGGGATAACATGGCCTTTGACGAGTCAGGAAAAATATGGTTCAACGGAGAGTTCGTTGATTGGAACGAAGCAAAAATTCACGCATTATCACACGTAGTACACTATGGATCCAGTGTTTTTGAAGGTATACGGTGCTATGATACTAAAAAAGGGCCGGCAGTATTCCGGTTGGCAGAGCATGTTAAAAGACTCTACAATTCAGCCAAGATCTACCGAATGGAAATTCCCTACTCCCAGGAAGATTTCTGTCAGGCAGTTTTAGACACCATTAAAGTAAACGAACTGAAAGCCTGTTACATACGCCCCATAATCTTCCGGGGCTATGCTGAACTGGGAGTTTACCCCCTTAACTGCGCAGTAGAATCCCTGATTGCTGTCTGGGCCTGGGGCAAATATCTGGGAGAAGAAGCCCTGGAAAATGGAGTAGATGTTGGTGTATCCACCTGGCGCCGCATGGCCCCCAACACCATGCCCAACATGGCCAAAGCCGGTTCCAACTACATGAACAGCCAGCTGGCTAAGATGGAAGCAGTAGCCAATGGATATGATGAAGCCATCATGCTGGACTATCAGGGCCTGGTGAGTGAGGGCAGTGGAGAAAATGTTTTCCTGGTAAAAGACGAAATTCTATACACCCCGCCACGTTCTTCCTCATTACTGGATGGAATAACCCGGAACTCCATAATCACCCTGGCCCAGGAGATGGACCTGGAAGTTAAAGAAGAAGAAATACCCCGGGAAATGTTGTACATTGCAGATGAGCTCTTTTTAACCGGTACAGCAGCAGAAGTTAGCCCCATCAGATCCGTGGATCATATAACTGTGGGCAATGGAAAAAGAGGCGAACTAACCAAAAAACTACAGGAACAGTTCTTCGCCATTATAGATGGTGAAACCGACGACATCCACGGTTGGCTGACCTTCCTCTAACCCTAAAAATCTCCTATTTCAATTTCTTTCTTTTATTTAGAAATTAACCACACTTGTTTCTAGGATACTAATTAAATTTGGGTGTAATTTTCAGCCAAATCATAGGGAAAATGTGTTAAACTTGTGATTAATCCTGGAAAAAAATTATTAAAGAACAAAACAGGGTTAAAATAAGGATGTGTAATTAACATCCCAGTTAGAACCATCCCCGGTAAAGATGTGAGGTCAAACCATCTGGGTTATAACTTAGAACTTATAAGTTACAAGTTATAAGACGAGTTCAAGGCACATGTTTTAAATAATAGCCAACCGCACTAATTAACTTCAGAGTTCAAATTAGGGATGATTATCAAATATTAAGAAATTTATCAGAGAAATTTTATGGTCAAAATAAGGAAATTTTATCAGTAAAAATAGAGAAAATCGGAGAAGTTATTTATGGATATCATTCAGGCAATAATAATGGGTATGGTTCAGGGATTAACTGAATTTTTACCAGTAAGCAGTTCCGCCCACCTGGTCATAGTACCGGAGTTACTGGGCGCACAATCCAGTCTGGCATTTGACACGCTGTTGCACGCGGGTACCTTGGTAGCAGTGATCGGATACTTCTGGAAAGATATTACCTCCATGATAAAATCGTTTGTAGCCAGTCTACTGGATATTCCCCGGGGAAAATTCAAAGAAGGGGTGGCTGAAGATCCCTATAAAAGACTGGCCTGGCTGGTAGTGGTAGGTACCATCCCCGCAGGACTGATGGGAGTACTGCTTAAAAGCGAGTTCGAAGCCCTTTTCAACTCAGTTACCATAGTTGGTTTCTTTTTGCTTGTGACCGGAGTTATTCTATGGGGTTCAGAATGGATAGCCAAAAGAAACATTGATAAAAAAGGTAAAGATGTTAAAGAGGTTAGTTTTACCAATTCACTGGTTATTGGAGTTTTCCAGGGATTGGCCATTGCCCCCGGGATATCCCGATCCGGATCCACCATTGCTGCCGGGTTATTCTCCGGGCTGGAAAGGAAACTGGCGGCCCGTTACAGTTTCCTACTATCCATACCCGCCATACTGGGAGCAGCACTAATACAGGCCAAGGATATTGTTAATTTCGATGCCAACACCGAAGTTATGATTGCTGGTTTCCTATCGGCAGTTATCTTCAGCTACCTGGCAGTTAAATTCATGATGGGCTACATCCAGAAACACAGCTTGAACATATTTGCCATTTACTGCTGGATTATAGGTGCCCTGACCATCATAATCTCCATGGTATGGGTCTAAGTCCGTGAAGAATTGTTAAAAATTATTTATCCCCACTTTTTTTAAAAAAAGATAATATTATTCTATTTTTTTCCTATTTTTTTGATCTTAAAAATATAATGAGGTTTATCTTAAATTTTAAAGAAGAAAATTTTACCTAAAAAATATCTGAATTCAATTTTTAGTTTTATCCTTCAAATAAAGTGGGAATAATGCTTATTCCCTGATCTTCACCAGTACGGTGCAGGGAGCACTGTCAATTCCCCCCACTTGCCAGGGGATAACCAGGACTTCCTCCAGAGTCATTCCTTCGTGAATTGGTCGCAAGTCCAGGTCTTCCACAAAAACCAGTGGTTGGCCTAAATCTTCCTGTGTTTTGAAGGCCGTCTGGTGCAGGTCAACCATCTCCTGCATCCTACCGAAGCGGGACATGGAAACTGTGTCTATGGCCAGACATCTAAGTTTAGGGAGTTTCTGGCGGAGATAATAAGCAGCTGCCGGTGAAACTCCGGGATTCTTAGTCAGATACATCTCAGTGCCAGTTTCACGATACTCAGAAAATCCAGTGCATATTAAAATACAATCAAAATCCAGTTCATTTTCTTCGTCAATTTCTCTAAATGCAGGGGCTATATCTTCCCGAACTATGAGTTCATCGGGTTCTTTTGGACAATTCACAACAAAGGGTCGGTGGAATACCAATTCATTAGGATCATATGTGTAAATTGGCCGCCCATCTCTGAGAAAATGGGCTGGCCCGTCAACATGGGTACCCGAATGGTTTTCTGCAGTTATTACCGAGGTGTTGTAGGAATCTCCTGCTTTAATCTGATTTTTAGGAGTTATGGTGATTTTAGTAAGATCTGGATGGACTGGTGTGTCTTCAGTGAGAGTATAGGAGATTCTTATGTATCTGGACTTATTTTCCAGATTTTTCTCGTTATTTTTCATTTTTTCCCCCTAATGATTTTGTTAACCCAATACGTTCTCTAATAAACCAATAACTTCCTTAATAAACCCAATATTTTCCCTAAGACCCAATAATTTTCCTAGCCTTATAATAAAAACAATTAGTTTTTGAAGATCTCCCGGCACAGTTCCTCGGTTTTGTTCCGTACCTCATCAATGGAAACCCCTTTAAGCTGGGCAGCTAACATGGCCCCTCCCGCACCGGCACCTTCCTTCACCGCTCCTTTGGTGTATTTCTGCAGTCCCCTATTTTCTGATTTCTCAAAACCTGGATCCACGGCAATGATGTTTATTGGTCCAATCTGCCGGGCTATGTAGTTAATATCGGCAGTTTCATCAGTGGCCACGAAGATAGTGGTGGCAATGGAAATCTTGTCGAAATCAAAGTCTTTAACCGCTTCTTTAAGCAAGGCGCAGACCGCTGTCATCTGGGTGCCACCAGCCAGGGTTACGGGTACGGTACTGCCGGCGGCAATTCCAGCCACTGCAGGGATCATAGGGTCGCCTACTATCTTAACGGCATGGAATGGATCCAGAGGGATACTATCATTCAATCCAGCGGTTTCCAGTCCTTTTTCCACTGTTTGACGCTTTAAGGTGTGGGGGTTTTCCGGGGTGCTTCCACTTACCTTTCCCCATGCATCATATCCCATGGCAGCCAGAACCCCCAGGGCTGTGGTGGTGCCTGCGGGAGTACTTTCACCAATTATCAGGTGATCCGTAAACTTGGAAAGGGTTTTACCCAATAATTTCCCCTTGTTAAATATATCTTCCGGATCTTCAACTGCATTTCCAGTGGCAATGTCCCCTCCCTGTTTATCGTTGATATTCACGTAGGGAAGAGATGGTTTAACTACTGAACCAGCATTAGCAACCAGGAAAGGAATATCCGCTATTTCAAGGGAAGCTTTGGTAATCACTGCTGGTGTGGGAGCTGCTTCATCCCCTACCACTGTTTGGGGAATTTCCGGAAGGCACTTTGGTGCACCATGGACTATTAATTCAACATCTGCGGCAGGAGTGTAATCAGTTAATTCTGGTGATGCTCCTGCACCGGTGATTCCTGGTATTCTGGAAGTTAAGGTGGTGGCAATAACGCATAAAAACAATGAATCCTTATCCTGTAGCTGGTAGAGTGCATCGCGTGATCCATAACATTTTACAGATTTATCCATATCAATTCCTCTTGGAAAATTAAAGGTAAAGTATCAATTTTAAAAATTATGTTTGACTATAAAATAGGGTGAAGTGCTATATAAAATAAATTTCACCTGACATTGAAAGGGAATAGGGCTAAAGAAATAAACTAAAAGAAAAGAGATAAAAAGAATATTTAATGACTGTGTGAAGGACTAGGGTTTATGATCCCTATCATAAACCGAAGGGAAAAAAATAACCTAATCTAAGTCACTTTCATGGTTTTTTTAGAGTGTGATGTACGTGATATGTATAGGTTTAGAGGGAACAGCCGAAAAAACTGGTGTGGGAATTGTAGACTCCGATGGTCATGTACTGGCCCTGCAAGGCCGGGCTCTTCTTCCGGAGAAGGGAGGAATTCACCCCCGGGAAGCAGCCCAACACCATGCCGAAAACCTGGTTCCTCTCATAAAAAAATCCCTGGATGAAGCCAATTTGAGTCTGGAAGATCTGGATATGGTGGCTTTTGCCCGTGGCCCGGGCCTGGGACCAGCACTGCGAACGGTGGCCACTGCCGCCCGGAGCCTGGCTCTTTCTCTGGATGTGCCCATTGTGGGCGTTAACCATTGCATAGGCCACATAGAGATTGGAAGACTGACCACGGGGTGCCAGGACCCCCTGACCCTCTACGTGAGTGGGGGAAACACCCAGGTGACGGCCTTCGATGCCGGTCGCTATCAGATATTTGGAGAGACCCTGGACATTGCCATTGGTAACTGCCTGGATCAGTTCGCCCGTACAGTGGGTCTGGGACACCCTGGTGGGCCCCGGGTGGAGGAACTGGCTCTGGCCTCAGATAACTACCTGAAATTACCCTACACTGTGAAGGGTATGGATCTATCTTTCTCGGGATTACTCACTGCGGCTATCCGTAAATATGAATCTGGTGCTGCCCTGGAAGATGTTTGCCACAGCCTGCAGGAAACTGCCTTTGCCATGCTGGTGGAGGTAACTGAAAGGGCCCTGGCCCATTCCAAAAAATCAGAAGTCCTCCTGGTGGGTGGAGTGGCTGCCAACCAGCGTCTGCGGGAGATGCTGGAAGTCATGGCCCAGGAACACTACGCTGAATTTTTCATGCCTGAAATGAAGTACTGTGGGGATAATGGGGCCATGAATGCCTGGTTGGGATTAATAATGTACCAGAACTCTAAAAAAATGGATATTGGTGACACCCGGGTTAAACAACGCTTCCGGACCGATCAGGTGGATGTTCCCTGGAGAGAAAAATCTCCCCTGAAGCTGAAATTACCTTCCGAACTGCTGGCTAAGGGTGCCGAGGCCAATATCTATCCCGATCATTACTTGGACGAAGAAGTCCTGGTTAAAAAGAGGGTGGTTAAGGGTTACCGGATTAAAGAAATCGATGCATATCTGCGGAAAAAAAGGACCAAAAATGAAGCCAAACTCCTGGCCGAGGCCAAACGCTGCGGAGTGGTAACTCCCCTGGTTTACGACGTGGATCTTAAGGAACACTCCATTACCATGGAAAAAGTCCGGGGCATAGAGGTGAAAAAGATTTTCAGCAGTGAGGATCACCTTGATTTAAACCAAATACAATCAATCTCCAGGACTATAGGGGAAAATGTGGCCCGTCTCCATGATTGTGGCCTGATCCACGGGGATCTTACCACCAGTAATCTCATATTAGGGGAGGATGGAAAATCCGTGGTCTTCATAGACTTTGGATTGGGTAAAGTTTCCGACCTGGTGGAGGATAAGGGTGTGGATCTCCTGGTGTTTAAAAAGGCCATTAACGGAATTCACCATGATATCAGCCAGGAATGTTTTGACCATATACTTAAAGGGTATGAGGGTGCCCGGGATTACCGGGCAGTAGTGGCCAAAATAGAAGAAATAGAAGGGCGGGGCCGTTACACCTGATGCAGTTTTTTTTATTCCCATTAGTATTGTAATTATAAGTTATAACTTATAAGTAATAAGTTACAAGTTATAAGATATATTCTAAGTAACATGTTCCTATTTTTTTTGGAGTTAAGCCAAGTTATGTCCGGATTTACAAAATCAACCTGCATAATAATTTAAAATTTCTTATTATGAATATATATCAAAAACTATATGAGAACATCATCCCATATATATTAACGGTGATTCTATGGAAAAAGAGATAATAGCAGCCATTATGGCTTCAACGTCCGACATAGATATGATGACCAACGATCGGATAGAAGCTCTGACCAAGGGACATGGGATGTTAAATGTCGCTGCCATATGTGCAGCCAACTCTATTGCACAAGAGGTTCTAAGAGGGACAGAAATAAAGCTCACCGACCACAATGTTCAGCATTTACCCATAGACGATGTTTTAAAAAAAGCCATTGAATCCGCCGAAGTAGCAGGAGCTGATCCTGCAAACGCCGCCCTTATAAGTGCTGCTCTATGTTATTTTGCCGGGACAAACGCACAAGCAGGAGTGCCCGCCGGGAACCGGAAACTAGGGGCCATGGCCCGGATAATTGCCGGAGTGGATCGTTGCGGGGTCATTGCCATACCCACAGCCAAAGTAAACAATAGGATATCCGGCTACGCAGCAGTAAAAGCTTTATATGATGATGTTTTCGAAAACAAAATCACCAAAATAGATGGAAGTATTGTGCCCCTGGGGGTGGGAGGTGGACCACTCTATGGTCATGGTACCCTGGGAGAAGACATCGCCTTCCCTGAAATAGCCCGCAACGGTGCTGCCGCAGGGACCAAAGGAATGTTAAAGGCATATGCTAACGTGGGCATGCCACCAAGCCCAATTACCGCAGCAATATTTGGAGCTGCAGCAATACTCGAAATTGTCCATCCAGATTCTGAAATAGGGGAAAAATATGGGGAATTTTTCAAAGATAACAGCGCCTACGTTGCCGGACTGGGTGCAGTTGAAGCTGCTGGACTTCCCGAAAAGCTCCACATCCGAGGAACCGGGGAAGAATATGACACCGCCCACCTTGTGGGGGATTTAGGTGTTATACTTAAAGATATCGGAGGACCATCAGTTATAGGTATGATGGCCTTTGAAGAAATGTTATCCGCCTTTGAAGAGTCCCTTGAAATCGGGGCTGGTTTTTCTGGTGGGCCATTACAACCCCCACTGGGACACATGACCGCCGACGCTGTACTGGCCATGAAAGTTCTAATATCCAGTGCTGGTGACCTGGAAGTGGCCGCTGAAAAAATACGAGAAATTAAAGAAAAATTCTGGATCGAACCAGAACTGGCCAAAGTAGCCACCAACACCATATCCCGCAAAGCAGAACAAGTTAAAAGGGGACCCGTCACCAAAGCAATGATACTGGCCACTGATGGTGGATTGGCAAAAGCCGTGAGCGAAAGGGCTAAATTTACCTTTGATAAACTAAAAGAAGGTAAAGAACTGGATGAAATCGTGCACATGTTGGATGATGAAAAATTAAACAACGTGGAAACTGCTTGCAGTGCCCTGTTCAGTGGAATGATGGGTAAAAAAATAGACATAAAGATAACCAACTACCAGGGATGTGGTCGTAGACGCCCCAATGATTTCCTGAAAAGATATTGTGGATTTGATACCGACGCCACGGTCGAAGTAACTGTTGATGGAGAAAAAATTGTTTTTGACGGTTTATCGCAAAAAGTAATACCTGATGCAGTGGTTAACAAAAAAAGGGATATATTGGAAGCAATCCCCCTAGCAGCAGTTCCAGTGGTGGAGTTACAGTTATGTGGCCACACCATTATCAACATCATCGTTCCGGCAGCAGTTGCTGCAGCAATGAACACCAAAGCATCCCCCCGTGAAATAGCAAGAAAGGCTGTGGCCGGTGCCTACATATCATCAGCAATACCGGGAGGAATTCCAAGGGCTGAAGAAGTCAGTAAACGAGCAATTAAAATAATGGCTGAACTTTAATCCCGGTGAAAAAATGCTGCTGATGATCACCGTGGACGATCTACCCACCGAAGGTTTGCCCTACGTTATTGAACGCACCATGGAGAGAGGAGCTAAAAATATACACGTCCTGAATGGTATTACTAAAAAAGGACGTGTAGAATATATTTTTTTAGTAGAAGTTAGTGAAAAATCTTTAGAAGATATTTCAGCATTCCTTGCATTGGAATTAGGGACATTAGGAATGAAAATATTCCATACAGATCATATTAAACTCCCTTTTGAAATAATTTCTCGAAAAGTATTAGTTGAAACAGAAAATAATCAATTAGAACTGGAAGTACAAGTTAAATATCTCAAAAATGATAACGACCAGGTCATATCATTAAAAGCAGAATACGAAGACATTAAAAAAATAGCATTGAAACTTGAATCAGGGGGAATATCCATCCCACTGGCCAAGTTGAAAACCGTGATCGAAGCCGAAGCCTATAAAAAGGTACTTGATAACGACAATATAAGAATAAAAGTTAATTAAAGGATAGAAGATGATATCTCCTTAATTTTTATTTTATTATAAAAATTCTCTTTTAAAGATTCCCTGTGAGAATCTACCCATCTAACAGCCCCAATTAAGTGAAAATGAAGGTCTGAATTTATTAATCAATCAAATCTTCAATTTTCACTCAAGGTCGGGGTTTATTAACGATATCCGGGTAATTAAATGAATCCACTTAAAGATTTACTCTTCTAAGGTGGATAAATCTCCCAGATCCTTTCCTTCTTCCCGGGCACGGAGTACACGGCGCATGATCTTACCGCTCCTGGTTTTAGGTAGCTTATCAACTTGTACAATGTCACCCAGCACGGCCACTGGTCCCAGTTCGTAACGCACATGCCGCTGCAATTCACTGATGAGTTTGGTGGTTAATTTATACCCTTCTTTGAGTATGACAAAGGCCTTAATAACCTGTCCCTTAACCGGGTCTGATTTACCAATGACTGCTGCTTCCGCCACCGCAGGATGGGAGGAAAAGGCAGCTTCCACCTCCGAGGTTCCAACCCGGTGGCCGGCTATCTTCAGCACGTCATCGGAGCGGCCCTGTATCCATATGTAGCCATCTTCGTCCTTGCGGGCCATATCACCTGCCCGGTAGACCCCTCCCGGTATGTCCTTCCAGTAGACATTGACAAATCTTTCTTCATCTTTATAGAGGGTACGGAACATGGCCGGCCATGGTTTCTTAACCACCACGTAACCATCTTCCCCCACGGGAACCGGGTTTCCATTTTCATCCACCACATCGATGTCCACACCAGGGAAGGGAAGGGTGGGTGTTCCGGGTTTCAGGTGGGAAACCGGCAGCGGGGAAATCATATGCATTCCCGTCTCTGTCTGCCACCACGTATCCATAATTGGCGTTTTTTCCTGGCCAATGTTCTTGTACAGCCACATCCAGGCGGCCGGATTCATGGGTTCACCCACACTACCCAGTATCTTCAAGGAAGAAAGGTTGTAAACGGTGGGGTACTTATTCCCGTAACGCATTAAATGTCTTATAGCGGTTGGGGAGGTGTATAACTTGGTTACACCATATTTTTCCACAATCTTCCACCAAATCCCAGGATCAGGATAGTCAGGGGCTCCTTCATATACCAGGGTGGTGGTTCCCAGAAGCAGGGGCCCGTAGATAAGGTAACTGTGGCCAGTGATCCAGCCTATATCCCCAGTACACCACCACAAATCACCGTTATGAATGTCAAAAATGGTTTTTAAAGTGGTGGCCACCCCCACCATATATCCCGCTGTGGTGTGGAGGACAGCCTTGGGTTTCCCTGTGCTTCCCGAAGTGTAAAGTATGAACAAAGGGTCTTCTGAGTCCATTTCCTCAACTGGACATTCGTCTGGTTCACCCTCCAGGAGTGTGTCATAAAATATTTCCTTACCACTTAACTCCGACATGTGAATGGGGTTTCCAGCGTGCTTGACCACGATGGTGGTTTCAATGGTGTGGCACTTCAGCATAGCTTCGTCCACGATTTTTTTAAGGTCAATGACTTTTCCTCGGCGGAAGGTTCCATCGGCGGTTACCAGGATTTTGGCCTTGGCATCGTTCATTCGCTCCACAAATGCACCGACACTCAATCCGGAGTATACCACGCTGTGTATTGCCCCTATCTTGTTACAGGCCAGCATGGAGATCAGAAGTTCCGGGCACATGGGCATGTACATGGAAACTGTGTCTCCCTTTTCCACACCCAGGTTCTTCAGGGCATTGGCCATTTTATTCACTTCACGGTAGAGCTCGTAGTAGGTGAGCTTCTTCTCGTCACCCCTCTCGTTGGCGTAGAGGATAGCCACCTGGTTCCGTTTATCGGTGTGTATCCAGCGGTCCACGGCATTGTAGGCCAGGTTGATTTTTCCATTGTTGAACCACTTGTAAAATGGTTTATTACTTTCATCCAGGACCTGGTCCCATTTCTGGAACCATTCAAATTGTTCGGCCTTTTCTGCCCAGTACTTCTCGATATCTTTACCCTTCTCGATTTCTGCCTCCCAGTTCTTTACGTGGGCCTCTTCCACCAACATATAATTAGGTTTAAAAACTTTTTTCTCATTATCCAAGTTATTGGCGCTTTTTACCATGTTTTTTCACCCTTAATTTTTTTAAATTTTTTTTAAATCACATTTTAGAGAAAATAACGATTGGAATGTCTGTTTGGGAATAATCTGGTCTTTAAGAAATTTAGCATATTCCATTAAATGCATAATTAATTCTTTATTTTTTATTACTAAATTTGGAATTCATGCACACCAAACGAATTTAGTCCTTGGTTTAATTTTTGGAATTAAAACTATTTAGAAATGTTTTTTCCAGGAATTTACTGTACTTACCTAAAACAAAAATAAATTTTTACCATACTCCACGTTCTACACAACTTATTCTTCACTCAGTTTAAGTCCATTGAAGTCAGTGGTATCACTCTAACACTCTTTAAAGACACTAAGAAGTATATAAATGCTACTGTTGTTGGTGGGGGCCCTCATTATAGTTGGTATTAATACAGTAATTCGGAATAAGTTGATTAGAATAAAGATTAAATAAATATTTTTAAAGCCGGCGTAAGCTTTATACATTCGGTTAAACCAATATAATGTGAAATATCAAATAAATTATCCAAAATAACACTGGTGGCATCGATGGGCAAATCAGAAGATCCGTTATACATAACCTTTATAACCGGTAACCAACACAAAGTAAAAGAAGCTCAAGGAATATTCCACCAGTTCAATATTGAGGTGGAACACGTAGACCTGGGATACCCTGAAATTCAGGGAGAGCTGATAGATGTGGCTCGCTTTGGTGCAGTGGATGCTGCCCGGCGACTAGGAAGACCAGTCATTGTTGAAGATGCCGGTCTGTTTATAAAAGCTCTTAACTGGTTTCCCGGAACATATTCATCATACGTGCAGGACACCCTGGGCAATCAAGGCATTTTAAAACTGATGAACAATGTCGAAGACCGTTACGCCGAGTTCAGGTCGGTGATTGGGTTTGCAACACCCAAAACCGAGCCCGAGACTTTTTTAGGTGTAGTCGGAGGACAGATAGCCCATCAGGAAAAAGGAGATCATGGTTTCGCCTACGATCCACTGTTTGTACCCGAAGGATACAGCCAGACTTTTGGTGAACTCACCCGGAAAGAGAAGAATGAATTCTCCCACCGTCGCTGTTCACTGGAAAACTTTGCCCAATGGTATAAGAATTATATAAATGGCGAATAATGAAATCTTTGACCGGACGAGCTTGCATTAAGTGATGTCTTTTAGTCTGGAGCTTAATGAACATTTTGAGCTTAAATCAGTATTTTAAAGCTAATTAGATATATAATATAAGAGGTGATTTTATGGCAGCAAAGCCTGAATGGGTTGAATACTCAACTGAAGAAATAGAAGAAATCATATTGAAACTGAGAAAAGAAGGAAAATCAACCAGTGTCATCGGAGTTATACTACGGGACCAGTACGGAATTCCAGATGTTAAAGCAGTAACCGGGATGAAAATAACCCATGTACTGGAAAAACACGACCAGGGTGAAGAATACCCTGAAGACCTCATGAACCTCATCCGTAAGGCCGTTAACATCCGGGACCACCTTAAGGAAAACCCTAAGGATCTGCACACCAAGAGGGGTCTGCAGCTGGTAGAATCCAGGATCAGAAGACTGGTAAAGTACTACACCCGGGAAGGAGTTCTGCCTGAAGGATGGAGATATGACCCACAAAAAGCAGCACTACTTGTTAAATAGAGCTGAAGAAGCAAATGTGCTCCTGAAGGAGCACTTGGATCAGGACCATGTGGTGAGAGTGATCTCCCACAATGATTCTGATGGTATATCGGCAGCAGGTGTTATCTGCAATGCCATCTCCCAGGAAGGGGGAAAGTTCCATGTAACTTTAGTGCCCCGTCTCCAGGACAAAGTCCTGGATAGGCTTTCCCAGGAGAAATACAAAATTTTCTTTTTCTGTGACATGGGGAGTGGTTATGTGGAGAGAATAGGCCGGCTAAATGGCCAGTCTATAATCGCCGACCACCACCAGACCATGGATAGCACCGGAGATGATGAGGAGACTGTGGTGCATGTGAACCCCCACCTGTTCGGACTGGACGGGACCCAAGATGTTAGTGCCTCGGGAGTGACTTACCTCACTGTAAAAACTTTTAACAAAGTTGAATTAGCAGGACTGGCTCTTGTAGGTGCTTTTGGTGATATGCAGTATGCCAATGGTTTTACTGGTGTGAACGAGACCATTTTATCTGAAGCAACCGAAGCAGGGGTTGTGGAAGAACACGAAGACCTTAAAATTTCCTCAAAAACCGAACCCCTTTACAAGGCCCTGGCCCACACATTTCAGCCAGCCATCCCTGGAATTTCAGGAAACCTGGAAAAAAGTCAGGCCTTCCTAGAAAAAATTGGAATATCCTACGGTATTAAATTCACCGACCTGGCCAACGAGGAGAAGGACTTCCTCACTGAACACCTGACCCGGATCAATCCAAAAATATTCGACACCGTGTACAGCATGCCCCAGGAAAACCCGGCACTGCGAAATCTGGAAAAATACTCCGAAATATTAGATGCCTGTGGTAAAAACAAGAAATACTCCGTGGGACTGAGCATCTGTCTGGGTGAACGGGATTCAGCCATTGCCGAAGGAGTGGAATATCTGAGCAAATACCAGGAATCCTTGATCAAAGGTATCCGCTGGATCTCCAGGGAAGGTTCCCAGGAAATGGACTATGTGCAGTACCTTTACACCGAAGATAAAGGTAATAAAAAGATAATGGGAACATTAGCATCATTAGGGATTGAATTAGAGATATTAAATCCCCAAAAACCAGTGATAACCCTATCCCGCATGCACCAAGACGTTAAAGTTTCGGGACGTACCACACTGGAAATGACTCAGAAAGGAGTCAACCTGGGTTTTGCCCTGGAACAGGCAGCTAAAAGTTTTAACGGCGCGGGTGGAGGACATAACATTGCTGCTGGAGCAATGGTACCCTATAAAGAGTTGGAAAACTTCAAAAACCTGGTTAATGACATTGTAGGCTCACAGGTCAGTTAACCATCAACGACCATTAAGGGAGCCTTTAAAGATTATTCCTGCCAGAAATATAGAAATAAAATAAGGGAATAATGTTCTGAGACCCTGATATTATTATTTAAATCGGATAATTCTGTTAGTGAATTCATAAAATACTGAGGCATTACATGTATCTTACCCGAGAAGAGGAAAAAATGTATTCTGGAGAATACGGCCCGGCTGTGGAGAAATCCATGGAGATACTGGTCGCTCTGGGAGATATATATGGAGCAGATGGAATGGTGGAGATTGTTTCCGCCCAGATAGCCGGAGTCTCCTATAAGACCATTGGTGATGCTGGTCTGGAGTACTTGGAAGAACTGGCCCAGGAAGGAGCCCAGGTAGTGGTCCCCAGCACCCTCAACCCCGCAGGTGTAGACCTGGACCAGGGTACAGAACTTGGTTTTCCCCAGGAATTCACTGAAAAACAGCTACTCATCGTGGAAGCCTACCGTAGAATGGGGATCAGCACCACCTGTACCTGTACCCCCTATTTGGTGGGTAATGTGCCACCATTAGGCAGTCATGTTGCCTGGTCCGAGTCATCCGCAGTTTGCTATGCCAATTCAGTTCTGGGAGCAAGAACTAATAGGGAAGGTGGCCCCGGAGCATTGTCCGCAGCAATATGTGGTAGAACGCCCAACTACGGCTACCACCTGGACCAGGGGAGAGTTCCCAACCTGCTGGTGGAAGTTGAAACTCCATTAAAGGGTACAGATTACGGTGCACTAGGTTATCTGGTGGGAAAAAGTGTGGGAAACGGAGTTCCCTATTTTAGATTACTGGATAAAACTCAGATAACCCCCCAAGTAAACCAATTAAAAGCACTTGGTGCGGCACTGGCATCTTCCGGAGCAGTGGCCCTTTATCACATGGAAAATATCACCCCTGAATACTTGGAAGCTTTAAAACATGTCAATGAATTGGATAAATTAACTGTAACCCGGAATGATTTGAATAATACTCGTGAAAAGCTTTCCACATCACAAAAACCAGACCTGGTTTGTTTAGGATGCCCTCATTCCTCTTTAGAGGAAATAACAGAAGTTGCCAACAAGTTAGAAGGTAAACAATTAACTAATCAGTTATGGATATGCACATCTATTTCCATTAAAGCTGCCGCCGATAGAATGGGTTACACCCGGACCATAGAAAATGCCGGAGGACATGTAGTCTGTGATACTTGCATGGTGGTGGCGCCCATAGAAGATATGGGTTTTAAAGTTATTGGGGTTAATTCTGCTAAAGCTGCTAACTACGTGCCCAGTATGTGCGGACTGGACGTGGTATTTGATGAATGGGAGAATTTAATAGCCATTAAAAAGCCAGACCAGAAGTAAATATTTCTATTTTTAGGTGATTAATATTGGAGAATAAAGCTGGTCTAGTTGAAAATATCAGGAAAATGCTTAAAAATCCTCTGATAATTTTAACCATTGTAACCGTGACCATTGCCATCTATATTTCTGCGGTTCAAATATCAATTGGGGTCAATTACTTCGATGTATTTAGTTACCTTAATGTTGCCCTATTTTACGCTGGAATGGGACCGGTGAATCCTGATTTATTACACGGGCCTTTCTTAATTCCCTTCTTAACTTCCCTGGTATTTCGGGCAGGTTTTGTGTCCAGTAACGTTATCATAATTATAGACGCTGTCCTCTTTATATTTGGGGTCATCGGTTTCTATCTCCTTCTGAAACAAAGATTTAATGAAATTCAAAGTTTATGTGGTTGTTTAATTTATATTTCATTCCCCTTGATAATTTCCTGGGCCGCCAGTGGTTCTATTGATGTTCCGGCCATCTCATTTTCAATTTGGGCTATTTATTTAATGGTCAGAGGTGTAGAGGAACATTCAAAATATTTATATCTGGCCCTGCCCCTGTTTGTCCTGGCAGTTCTAACCAGGTACACTGCTGCCCTTTTAATATTTCCCATGATATTATACTTGACCATGGGTGGTGCTGTGGAAAAAGGCTTAAAGACACATTTAACCCATTTATTGGTGATAGGGGCCTTAATAACCCCATTGGTGATTTACCTTTACCAGAAATCCAAATACATATCCTATCTCCTATTACTGATGAACGCTTCTATCTCTGACTGGAGGTCCATTGGTAGGGGAGATGTGGCCTACAACCCGGATAATCTGTACTATCTGCATAATCTGTTAAATTACATGGGAGTAGGTCCGGTTAAAGGCAGTTATTATCAATTATTCAGCCCCAGCCAGGCAGTTCCCTCAATCTTATCCTACCTAACAGGAGTTCTGGTCCTCTGTGGCCTGGGCATATACATCTACAGCATTTTAAAAAATAAAATAGAAAAGGTCAACCAAAGGGATAAAAAAAGCATGGTGCAAATAGTTGCCTTGGTTTTTTTAATAATTTTAAGCCTGGTGAGCTTTTTTTATTTATCTTACATAATCACGGATATTCTGCTGTTTTTAAGCTGCGTCTTAACCTACAAGATATTCCACGATGGCAAAAATAGTCATTTAAAAATTGATTTACTATTCCTATGCTGGTTTTTAACCTTTTTCATCATGCATAGTTCCATTCCCATGAAAGTTGACCGCTATTTCATTACCGTGCTTCCGGCACTGGCCTACTTCATAATTCTGGGTTTAAGTGTTTTAATTGAAAGATATAAGCTAAAAATTAACAGTAAGACCTGGAAGACATGGGGGTTATACGCAATGGTGGGTTTGATATTTTTGACATCATCGACCGTGACTTTCATGGGGCATACTCCCAATACCTGCTTGATTAAGTACATTGACCCCTGCACCCAGTGGCTGGAGGATTACGATCCACACTACCAGGAAAAAGTAATTTTCTCTGATTACAGCCCGGCAGTGTCCTGGAGTATGAAAAAAATGGTGATTGGGGGTGTGTTAAAAGATTTTAAAAATACCAATGAATTCTCCTCCATGTTAACTGCTTCCGGTGCCGAATACTATATCGACGCCCTGAGTGAAAAAAAACCTGCACTGAAGGATTACCATGTAATTAAAGAAAATGGAGACATTACCATTTACCAGAAAAATGAGGA
>NPIE01000767.1_pt1 | contig 54764 bp, 47 predicted proteins | sample 8637661 | NCBI WGS metagenome assembly NPIE01 (sample SAMN07420842, study PRJNA396082) | bioreactor metagenome | isolation source: sample BA12 brine-fed electro-methanogenic bioreactor BA | place: Japan: Kochi | collected 2016-12-09 | reverse complement strand
CCTGGACCGCAGAAAACGCGGGAAGGCCTGATGATGGTCCACCTCGATGAAAAAGAGATTGCGGGGCTTGTAGCGGAACTTGTGAAAATCCCGAGCCCCTATTTTGAAGAGGAAAAAATCATGGCATTTGCCCACGGCTGGCTGGCTGATGCCGGCGTCCCCGTGGCATATCACCGTTTTCACGAAGACAAAGTTTTCGATTACAAGGGAATCAACGTGGTGGGGACTCTCGAGAGCGGCAGAGAAGGGCCCACGGTGGTCGTCAACGGTCACCTCGATACGGTCAAACTTTGCGACGGCTGGACCCGGGACCCTTTCGCCGCCTCCATGGAAGGCAACCGGATGTACGGACTCGGAGCCTGCGACATGAAAGGCGGGTGTGCCGCCATCATGATAGCCCTCAGGGAATTTGCAAGAAAAAAAAGCGGATTTTCCGGGAAAATCCAGTACAGCCTGGTCTGTGACGAAGAGGGGCCCTTCGGCCTGGGGACGGATGCTTTGATCCTGGACGGGCTGATTCCAAAAGACGCCGACGTGGCGGTGATCGCTGAACCAAGCAGCGCCTTTTCCGGGGTCCCTTTCCCCAGCCTCTGTCTCGGGGCGCGCGGCGGGTGGAACTATTCCGTCCAGGTCAAGGGGAAATCAGCCCACGGTGCACAGCCGGAACGCGGCATCAACGCCATCAGCGAGGCCGCGAAAATCCTCCTTGAACTGGAAAAAACGAAGCTCCCGGTCCACGAAAAACTTGGTCCCGGGTCGATCTGCTGCATCGATTTCCATGGGGGTGGAGCGGCGCTTTCCGTCCCTGACGAGGCTGTTTTCAGCATATTCAGGCACGTGACCGTCGGGGAGACGAAGGAAACAGTCCTCAACGAGGCCGAGGCGGCCATTAAGAAGGCCCATATTGCGGGAAGGTCGCACGTCCGGTTCCGCGATGCACCGCACGAGGACTGCGACGGGTTTCCCGCCTACGTTGTTTCCGAGGACAACCCCTATGTCATGAGAATGAAAGAGTCCATGAAGGCGGTTACGGGAAGAGAACCGGCCACAAGCTATTTCTCAAGCGTCGGTGATTTCTGCTACACCGGCGGAAGGCTGGGCATCCCGACCCTTGTCGCCGGCCCGAAAGGCGGAAATTTTCACGGGGCCGACGAGTACGTCGAGCTTGATACCGTAACCGCGACGGCCGGATTCCTTTTTGATTTCCTGAACCGTGTCACGACAGGGGAAGGGGGTACGGCAGGAGACATTTGAGGGACAATCCGTTGGCGGAAAAGGGGAAGTCGGGAGGAAAGGGCCGGAATCCGTCCCCGGGACGGGAAGTGGAAAAATAAAGGAGGGAGAGACATGCAACTGCACACGCTGGACATGGTTGTCGTCATACTTTATTTCGCGTCACTGATTTCCATAGGCTATTACATCATGAAACAGGCACAAAAGGGGAAGGAGAACGAATCCTTCCTGGCGGCGGACAGGAATATGGGGCTCATCCGGACGACGGGCTCAGCGGCGGCGACGGACCTGGGCGGTGGCTTCAGCATCGCCATGGGGGGGCTGGGATTCAGCATCGGCATTTCGGGATCCTGGCTCATCGGTGTTTCGGGCCTGAGCGCCGTGCTGGCGGCCTTTTTCCTTGCACCGAAGATCAAGCGGTGGTCCGACAAGGTCAAGGGGCTCACCACGGGGGATCTCTTCGAATACCGTTTCGACAAGAAGACGGGCATGGTGGCGGCCATCCTCATCGGGCTCGCGTGGTGGACCTTTGTCGGCGGCCAGGTGATCGCCGGGGCGAAGCTCGTGGCCGGAACCATCGGCTTGAGCGTTACGACCACCATCATCATTGCAGGTGTCATTATTCTGGCATACACGGCCATGGGCGGACTGAAGGCGGTCATGACGCTTGACGTCTACCAGCTCGTTGTCCTCTTTGTCGGTGTCATCTTTATTCTCGTACCCCTGGGGCTCAAAGATGTCGGGGGATATGGGGCACTGATGGAAAAGCTGGCGAACAATCCGGATACGGCCGGGTTGACGAAATGGGGTGCCGTCGGGTGGAAAACGGCCATCGGCTGGTTCCTCTCGATTTTCCCTGTCTGGTTTATTTCCATAGCCACCTTCCAGCGGGTCATTGCCGCCAAGGATGAAAAGACGGCGAAAATGGGCATATTCCTGACCGGATTCCCCATCGAATGGCCCCTTTTCGCTATCGGCATGACGCTGGTAGGGCTCATGGCCCATGTCCTCATACCCGGGCTGGAGGACCCCGAGCTGGCGACGCCGACGATGATCGTCACGATTCTCCCCGTGGGGCTTTCTGGCCTCGTGGTGGCCGCCTACATGGCGGCGGTGCTCTCCACGGCTGACTCCTGTCTGATGGGTTCCGTGGCCATCTTCACCAACGACATCTACAGGAAGCTCATGAATCCCGATGCGACAGACGAGCAGCTGATGAAAGTCAACCGTTTCGCGGTGCTGATCATGGGAGCCTTTGCGATCGGGCTGGCCTACAAGATTCCGAGGGTTATCGACCTGGTCATGTATGCCTACACTTTCGGGGCCGCAGGACTCTTTTTCCCCATGCTGGCATTGCTCTTCTGGAAGCGGGCCACCGCAACGGGGGCCTTCTGGAGCATCATCCTGGGAGGAGGTTCGGCCCTTGTCTGGTCACTCATGGGCGACCCGGGCGGCTTCTCGGGCTCCTATATCGGCTGGGCCGTTTCCTTTGTTGCCATCGTCGTCATTTCTCTCATGACGGGTCACAGCGACCAGGAGAACGTCGCCCTGTTCCACGAGAAGGGGGCTGCGTGACCCGCTGAGGGCGTGAAAGAAAGGATCTGTGTCGAAAAAGGGCGGCTTCGGCCGCCCTTTTTTTTCGTCTCAGGAGGCGTTGAGTACTTTCTGGTCTTTCAATGCATCGGGTTTCAGGAGGCTGTCATAATCGTGGGTCATTTCCATGTTGCGGAGCACCACACGGATCATCATGGCGTCCGGGCTTTGGCCCACCGATGTCAGGGCGACATCGGCGGCAAGGGCGTGACCGTGCAGGGAGAAAACCAGCAGTGCCGTTGCGGCGATGGCGAAGATTTTTTTCATGTAATTGTTCGATCCTGTTTTGCGTGATAGGGACGTTACGAGATAACAATACCCAAGCAGGAATATTCTGTACATCGTTTCTCTCTTTTTTCTCACAAATAATATGAGAAAGAATATCTGTGAGCGGGGTTTCTGTTTTTGGTTTTCATGAGGTACACTTTTCCTGAAAAAGGAGGAAGGTCAATGGAAAACCCGCTTGTGTCACGTCTGGATGATTTGGGGCCTGTTTCGCGGGAGGCGGCCCGGGAATACGAAAGCAGGACAAAGGACATCCTGGATGGAGTCAACCGTTTCATGCAGGAACGGGATGATTTTTTCGAGCTGATCGGAGAAAGCCCCGTGGAGGCGGTCCTTGAAAATCACGAGAATCACGTGGGTACTATCGTCCAGGTGCTCCTTTCGGGCAGATTCGACCTTCTGGCCGCAACAGTGCCCTGGGTGTACAGAAGCTACACGGCGCACGGGGTGACCCCGGAATATTTCCCGGCCCTTTTCACGGTTTTTCAGGGTGTTCTCAGGGACAACCTGTCCCGGGAAGCCGCCCGCGAGATCCTGCCCCTTTACGACGCGCTGCTTGAAAGCCACGAAGCCATGATTGCCTTCAGTGCCCGGGAAACGAAGGATGCAGTTTTTGCCGATCCCTCGGGCGGACTGACGGTAGAGTCACGGATGTTCCGCGACGCCCTGCTCTCGGGCGATCACCGGGCATGTCTCGATATGGCCTCACGCAATGTGACTTCGGGGGAAGACCTCGAGACGTTTTATCTTGAAATCATCCAACCGGCCATGTATTCCGTCGGAGACCTCTGGGAACGCGGCGAGATTTCCGTGGCAGAAGAACATCTCGCATCGGCCATCGTCGCGAGGGTCATGGCATCGCTTTATACATGGGTGCTTCGGTCGGAGACTCGCTACGGCAAGGCCGTCGTTTCCGCGGCCCCGAACGAATACCACGAGATCGGCGCCCGGATGGTGGCGGACCTGCTAGAACGTGACGGATGGACCGTGGAATACCTCGGGTCGGATATCGAGCCCCGTTCCCTTCTTGAACACGTCGAAAAGACGCGGCCCTTTCTTCTGGCCCTTTCCGTCGCCATGCCCTTCAACCTGAAAAAGGCCGAGGGAATCATCAGGGCCGTTCGGGGACAGGCCGAGACGGAAAACATCCGGATCATGGTGGGCGGTCAGATCTTCGAAAGGATCACGGATCTGTGGAAAACCACGGGCGCCGACGGCTATGCGGTGAATGCGGCCGAGGCCTCGAGGCTCGCCCGAAAATGGTGGGATGAGGCCGACCGCCGCAGGGAAAGCCCATGAAAAAAGACCGGGAATGCCCCCTTTGGGCCCGCCGGGCCCGGGACTTCCTGGAGTCGGAGAGCCTGCTCGTGGCGGTGGTTATCGATGAGGAAGGGAACATCCTCGAGACCAACGGGGGGCTACGGAGGCTCTTCCGGGCGGCGGGCAGGAGTCTTCCCGGAAACATTCACGGTTTTCTTGACGCACACGGAAGCGGCGTATTGAACCGGATCCTCTCTTCGCTGTGGGATCGACCGGAGCAAGCCGGCCCGGAGCGGTTTCATAAATGCACCCTTCACTTCAGGATGGCGGGCTCGGCGGTCCACACTCTCTCTTGCTTCCTCTGTAGATGCGACGGTGCAATCGCTTTTTTTGCCGAGCGCCGGCATATGACCGACAGCGACATCATCGAAAAGATGTCCCGAATGAACAATGAGCTGGCGAATCTTTCCAGGGAGCTTTCGAGGAAAAACATGGAGCTGGAAAAGGCGAACGAGACAATCACCAGGCTGATGCACACCGATGTTCTCACGGGGATTGCAAACCGCAGGTCCATCATGGAAGAACTCCGTCACATGGTCCGCGACGCGCATGCGACGGGTGCACTCCTTTCGGTCCTCATGGCGGACCTGGATCATTTCAAGGACATCAACGACGAGTGGGGTCATGCGGCCGGAGACGCTGTGCTTGAAGCCTTCGGGAGACTGCTCGCGGAAAACCTCAGGAAAGAAGACCTGGCGGGCCGCATCGGGGGCGAGGAATTCCTGGTCCTTCTCCCGGGCCTGGCGGAAGACGGGGCCTTCAACTGTGCGAAGCGGATCCGTCGGATGGTCGAGTCCCTCCGGCTCAAAAATCCTCCGGCGCCCGTGACCTGCAGCTTCGGCGTCGCCACCTTGAGAAGGGACGAGACCGTCGACGACCTGATCCGAAGGACCGACGAGGCGCTTTACAGCGCCAAGAGAGCGGGCCGGAACCGGGTGGAGAAGGCGCCGTGAATCTGCCCTTTTCACAAAAAAACGAGTCTTCCGGTCCCGCGGTGCTGGACAGCAGGAGGGCGCGTGATTACCTGCTGCTTTGGGTCCTTGCCTTCTGCCACTATTCAGCGGCGCTCTCCTTTTTTGCCTTTCCCCTTCAGGTGGTCCGGTGGGGCTATTCGACCATGACCGTCGCCTTGCTCGCCTTTGCCATGGACGGGACTCTTGTCGTCGTTCGCCCGGCGGTCAAATGGCTCATCGACCGGTTCCTGGCGAAGAATTCCCTGGTCCTGTCTTCCGCTTTTCTCGTCGCGACGGTGCTCATGCTGTTCGCCGCGGGCGACTCGCTGCCGCTTCTGCTGCTCGCCAAGGCCATGCAGGGCGTCTCCCTGTCAATCTTTCTGGTGGCCAACCTCGTTTATCTCCATGTCACGCTGCCCCCGAGCATGACCCGGCGGGGGATGCTCTGGCTGGGGACAACGGCGATGCTGCCCCAGCTTTTCATGATCAGTTACGCTGAATGGGCCATCATGTCAGGGAGGCTGTGGGCCTATTACGGCATGCTGCTCGTCCTTGCCCTCGGGGCCTGCGTGCTCTCCGCATTACTGACGCCCCGAAGCGCCAAACCGGGGGAACGGGTTACCATGGGTTTCCTCATGAAAGAACGGTCTTTCAGGAAGCTTGCCCTCCTGGCTTTCTCCCAGGCGTTCATTATCTGTATGACCAATAACTTCATCGCCCTTCTCCTCGGGGAAAGGGATGTGCCCGTTTCCGCCTTTTTCGTCCCCTTCGCCCTGGGAACGCTCCTTCTCAGGGGCCCTTTTGCGACCCTCGTCGATGCACGGGATCCTCACAGGATACTTGTCGCAGGGTTTTGCGCCGTCGCCGCATCCACGGCGGGGCTTGCCCTTTCCCGTACCTGGGAATTGACGGCGTCCTTCGCCTTTCTGCTGGGGATCGGGTTCGCGCCCCTGCAATCAACGGTGATCGCCCTCGCCGTGGATGCCTGTCCCCGGGACCGAACGGCGGTGATCACGGGTATCATGACCGCCGAAGATACGGCCTGGGCAACGGGCCCCCTGGTTGGAGGGGTCCTGGGGAGCGCGGCCGTGACGCTGATTTACTGGGGTGGTTCCCTGGCGGGGGTCGCAGCCGCCCTTTTCGGAAAGACCATGCTCGGAAACAGGCACGGAGCAAAAAAGGAGGAACCCCGCGGCGGAGATTCCTCCTGATGTTCTCGCCATTGTCTTCGGGATAACCGTTTTCACTGTTTTTCGGAATGGGCGTCCCGTTTTTGTTTCAGTTCTTCGTTTTTGATCTTCTTGTCCATGGACATTCTGACGGAAACCTCGTCATCGGTCAGCCAGAAATATTCCGGCGGCAGATAGAGGATCTCTTCCATGTCGGATTCGGTGAACATGATGCGGAAACGGCCGCTTCGGCCCACCTCGATGTTTGTCACGAAAACAGAGGCATCTTCGCAATCGAAATAGACTTTCATGTAGAGTTCGCACAGTTGCTTTGCCCGTTCCTCGATCTTTTTCCTGAGCTGCATATAGTGTTCGACTTCAAGTTTGAGCACCGGTCATCACGCCCCTTCCCGTTCAGGAATTATAACATACTATCCTGATAACGTGATGCCCTTTGCAACAAATCGAGGTTGTCCCGAAAAAACCAAAAACCGCCTTTCCACGTCAAAGGAAGACATTTCAATCTACAGGCCGGGCCGGAAATCTTCCATGGACCGCCATTTCCAGAAATATAGCGGCATGGGCAGCAGGGGGATGAGGCCGATAAAAATCAGCGTGGCCACCAGGCCGAACATGTCGGCAAAAAGGCCGATGGGTGCAAGCAGGAGGCCGCCCAGGCCAAAGGCGAAACCCGTCACGAGAGAGGCCACCACGCTGCGGGATCGGGGTGCCATCTCCTGGGCCGCGGCGCCTGTCACCGGAAGCAGCGCCTGAAGCAGTGCGTTCCCGGCCATGTAGAGGGCGATGGAGAGGATCCCCCGCGTCAGGGCCGCCGGGACAAGAAAGAGGGGCGCGGTGAGCATGCCGAAGGCGATGACTTTTTTCCTGCCTGTGGCATCGGCTATGTGGCCGCCCAGCATGGGCGAGACGGCCCCGATGATGTTGATGGTAAAAAGGATGGTCCCCACGTTGACGATGGATCCTCCCCTGGAGGCAATGAGCAGGGGCAGAAAAAAGCGCACGCCGCTGACTGCGGTGTCACGGCACACCGCAACGGTCCAGATGGGGTAAATGATTCTGAAAGTACCCGCCATGGTCTTGACGAAATCCAGGGGGGAAGGTCTGGCGTCATGGGATTTGTCCTTCAGCTTGGGGATGATGCGCCAGGTCAGGTAGCCGGCCAGAGCCACCGGGACGAAAGCCGCAAAGGGCATCAGGGTGTTCCCGAAAAGCCGGTAAAGAGCGATGGCATAAAGGGGGCTGACGGTGGCCCCGAGGATCCCTCCCACGGCGAAAATGGCGAGGAAGAAGGCGAGTTTCGCTGGGTCCTCCACGTATCCTACGCCTCCGTGCCCTGAAGGATGGTAGATGGCGCTTCCGAATCCCCAGAGTCCCACGAAGAGAAACGCCAGCCCGTACGTTGGTGCTGCCGGGAGCAGAGAGGCCCCCAACGCGGTCAGGACTGGGCCTGCCATCAGGGCGTAGGGTCGCGTGAAAAGATCCGAAACATAGCCCGCCATGGGCTGGATGATCATGTGGATGACGCCGGAGAGGGACCGGAGAAGACCGGCCTGGGCGTAGGAAATGCCCAGGCGTTCAACGATGAGCGGGATGAAGGTGGGAAGAAAGGAGCCGTGGATGTCGTTGATGAAGTGAGTCAGCGTCAACACGGCAAGCTTGGAGTGGTTTGCAAAAATTTCCCTTGTTCTGTGCATGGTTTACTCTCCCGGCCGGGTGCCTCCCCCGATGATATACTTGTATTCTACTGCATGCATTCCAGCCCGTCCCTAAAAAAGAAGTCTCTTTGAGGTGAATCGAAATGATTACGGCTTCCAGGGAAAGCATTTTGCAACTCATTCTTGATCTTGTCAAAATCCCCGGCGTGACCCGAACGCCCGAAGAAGCGGAAACAGGGCGGTTCATACGGCAGGAGCTTGAAACCATCCCCTGGGTGAAGGCTCACCCGGAAAGCATCATCGACGTGCCTCTCGCCGGGGATCCATTGGGGCGGAACATCGTGGGGTGCCTCCTGAAAGCAAAACCGCAAAAAGCGGGAACAGTCATCCTGACGGGCCATTACGACGTGGTGGGTGTAGAGGATTTCGGGCCCTTGCGCCACTTGGCCTTTTCTCCCCTCGAATACACCAGGGCTCTTGCGGACGCCGGACTCAAGGGCGAAGTCCTGGAGGACCTGGCTTCCGGAGAATACCTTTTCGGTCGGGGAATCATGGACATGAAGGCCGGACTGGCCGTTGAAATGGGCTTGCTGGCCGAAGCCTCGGAAAACCCGGAATCTCTCGGCGTGAACATCCTCTTTCTGGCCGTCCCCGACGAGGAGGACAGTTCCCTGGGAATGCGCGGCGCCGTCAGCCTTTTGTCGGAACTTCGCGAAAAGGAGGGCCTCGCCTACAAGGGGGCGATCCTGACGGAACCTTCAAGCGCCGGGGCGCCCAGGGAGGCCGGGGAGACGGTCTTCACGGGAACGGTGGGCAAGCTGATGCCATTTTTTTACTGCCTTGGCGCCGGTGCCCACGTGGGGCAGTATTTCCGGGGCCTGAACGCCACGCTTCTGGTATCCTGCTGCAACAGCCTCATGGAGGCCAATCCTGATTTCACAGAAGCCGTGGGGGAAGAAAAGACACCTCCGCCGGCCTGCCTCTTCATGCGCGACATCCGGAAAAGCTATTCCGTGACGCTGCCAGACAGGGCCCTGGCGTTCTATAACCTGATGACCCTCAGGCGAGCGCCTGCAGAGATCGTAAAAGACCTCAAAAGTCTCGCCGAAAAGGCCTTTTCCATGGCTGTTGATCATCTTGAGGAGTCCGCTCGGGACCTTGGGATCCCGGATTACCGATGTTACCCCCCGAAAGTCGTGACCTTCGAGGAGTTTGTCTCGGAAGCGGGGCGGAGCGTTCCCGGCCTGAAAGACTTTATCCGTGAAAGGGTGGAAAGCCTCGACGAAGGGCTTGATGACAGGGGAAAATCCCTTGCCGTGCTGGAGGCGCTGTGCAATAGGGGGAACATGGAGGGACCGATGATCATCGTGGGGTTCCTGCCGCCCTGGTACCCCCACAGGGAAAACGCCGAAGACCGGCCTTCGGAAAGGCTTGCCATGCAGGTGGCCCGGAAGGTGGCGGCCGAGGCGAAGGAAACGCACAAAACCGACATGTCGATCCGTGGCTTTTTCGGCGGCATCTGTGATCTCAGCTACCTGGGCTATCGCGGCAGTGCTTTCGACCCTTTTTGCGTGGCCGCGAACATGCCCGGGTGGGGCAGCGCCTACCGCCTCCCCGTCAGGGATCTCATGGGCCTCGACATCCCGGTGCTCAACATCGGCGTGTCCGGGAAGGATCCCCACAAGCCCACGGAACGCCTGCACCTTCCCTACACCCTGGACGTGCTGCCGGGGCTCCTGAGGACCGCGATAGCCGCCTTTGCAGAAGGCGGGACATCCTAGCCTCCGCCGAGGAGGGGGAACACCGACAGCACATCCTGGTCCGACAGGTACGTATCGAGGCCGTCGAGATGCTGGACATGTCTCCCGTTTACCAGCAAAATAAGCCGGCCTGCGACGGGGACCGGTTTTTCCGAAGGGCTGAAGATCTCCCCGTATCGTGCTTCCAGGATACCAAGGAGCTCCCGGACGGTTTGCCCGCCCGGGAGCTCCTCTTCGATGGTCTTTGTCAGGTCGCGAAAAGGACCGAAGTAGCGGATGGTGGCCATAGACTCTATTCGAGTCCCTTCAGCTCGAGTTCCTCGAGTTTCCTGTCCGTCGGGAGCCCCTTCGTGTCCCAGCCCCTGAGATCGTAGTATTCCGGGAGCATTTCCTTCAGACGGCTTACCTTGCCCTTGGCGGGACCCTCGGGGATGGGTTCATCGAGGAGGCGTTTGGGCAGGGTATCCTCCGATTCAGGGTCAAGCCCCTCGCGAAGGTTGAAAAGCCGCTCCAGGTTCCATATCCGCTCCCCGCAGGCCAGGACCTCCTCCACGGAATAGTCGAAGCCGGTCCGGGCCTTGAGAAGATTCGCGTAATCCTCGGGGCCGAGGGCGAAAGACGTGAAAAGGCACATCCCCGAAGCGTCGATAGAGGCCGAGAGATCCTGGAAGGTCTTGACCCACTGCGCCTTGCCCTCGATTTCCCAGGGGTCGATCTTCTCGGGAAGCCCCAAGATTTCGGGGGATATGGTGTACCCCCGGACGTGACAGCCGCCCCTGTTACTGGTGGCGTAGTTGAGCCCGATCCCCTGGATGCCTCGCGCGTCGTAGGCGGGCATCTCCTGCTTTTTCACGCTCATGGAAAACTCGGGGTGCCCGTAGGCTTCACCGAGGCGATAGCTGCCTTCCGCGAGCTTTTTGCCGAAACCTTCGCCCTTGCCCATCTTTTCGATCCAGTAGACAAGGGCCTCACCGGACCCGAATTTCAATTCCGGCCCTCCCTCGAGCTCATCCTTCTTGATGAATCCCTTTTCGTAAAGCTCCATTGCTGCGGCGACAGTGGATCCGGCGCTTATGGTATCCAGCCCCAGCTCGTTGCAGAGGTAGTTCGCCTCCGTAATAGGCTTGAGATCTTCCACGCCGGTACTGGAACCGAGGGCCCAGACGCTCTCGTATTCGGGCCCTTCACCGGATTTATCACCCAGGCTTGTCACTCGGCCGCACTGGATGGGACAGGCGAAGCATCCCCGTTTCGAGGTCAGGTAGGTCTTGGCAAGGGTTTCACCCGACTGGGCCTCGGCGTTTTCCATCTGGGCGTATTGCCAGTTCTTGTAGGGATAGCTTCCCACGCCGTTGATAATATTCACCAGCACCGACGTTCCGTAGGCGGGAAGTCCTTCCCCGGTGACGGGGTTTTCCCTGATTTTCTTCAGTGCAGCCTCCCTGGTGGACTTGAAGCCCTCCTCGTCGGCAATGGGGACCTTGCCGCTTCCTTTCACCGCGATTGCCTTGAGGTTTTTGGATCCCATGACGGCACCGACGCCTGTCCGGCCTGGAGCACGGTGCTTGTCGTTGATGATGCAGGCGATTTTTGACATCCTTTCGCCTGCGGGGCCGATGCAGGAGACCTTTGCCGAGGATTCGCCCACTGCATCAAGCAGGGCGTCCGTTGCCGCGTGGGTGTCGAGGCCCCAGATTTTTGAGGCGTCTTTGATTTCCACCGTTTCGTCCTTGATCCACAGGTAGCTCGGGTTTGGGGCCTTGCCGGTAAGAACGACCATGAAGTATCCTGCCCTGGCGAGCTCCGCTCCCCAGAAACCTCCGCTGTTGCTGGACGCGATATACCCGTTCAGGGGGCCTTTGGTGACAACCATGTACCGCCCCCCTGTGGGTGCGGTGGTTCCCGTCAGGGGACCTGTGGCGAAGATAAGGATGTTTTCCGGGCCGAGCGGGTCGGTTTTTGCAGGAAGTTCCTCGTGGAGGAGGCGGGAGGCATAGCCTCTTCCCCCGATGTACCGGCGTGCAAGCTTTTCATCGACCTCTTCGGTTTGTGTTTTTCCCGAGGAAAGGTCGACGCGGAGAATCTTGCCGTAACTCATGCGATCTCCCTCCATCTCTTTTCTTCTTTACTTTGCACCTGGTGACAATCGGCTCTTTTATCCTCTTTCGCTGGTGTTGTTCCGGGTCTTTTCTTCATCTCACCTCCCCGGGCACAAAATAATCGGGAAACCTTTTATTATGGCCGTGTCATGTCAGGATTCGCCTCTCTTTTATATTATCCCTGCGATCGACCATTATGGCAAATAATATTTTCTCTTTTTTTCTTTCAATAATTCATAATTTGTTTCACCCTGCTTCAGTAATGATTGCCGTTTTTTGGTAGAATCTGGAAGGATATTTCTTCGTTTCAGATGAGATTCTCTTTCAGCAGGGAGGATAATACTCCGGTGTACCCTTCATTTCAACGTTTTTTTTCGCCCGGCGCCCTGGTTCGCGCGGCGCTGATCGCCGCAGCCTATGTTCTTTTGGTGATCTCTTTTGCCCCCCTTTCCTATGGTCCCGTCCAGGTCCGCATCGCCGAGGCTCTGACGCTGCTTCCCTGGCTCTGGATCGAGGCGATACCGGGGCTGTTTCTGGGTTGTGTGATAGCCAACCTGTTCGGCGGGTTCGGCCTGGTCGATGTCATATTCGGCAGCGCCGCAACGCTTTTGGCGGCGGTATTGACCCGCCTCATGCCGAACCGTTTCCTCGCGGCCCTTCCACCCGTCGTGGTAAACGCCCTCGTGGTGGGAGGCTACCTTGCGTTCCTGACGGAAGTGTCCTTTCCCTTCGCGGCGATGTACGTCGGCGTCGGGCAGGCCATCGCCTGCTATGCCCTCGGGTTGCCGCTTTTGGCGGCCCTGGAAAGGCGCTTTTCCGGCGGCGGGTTCCCTTCGCGTCGAGGAGGTGAATCCTCTTGAACGACATGCCTCCCTGCGATCGAAATTTGTTTGAAACCCTCCTGAACCTGTCCGACGAGGCCTTTGTGATTATCGACGTAAAAAAGCGGACCATTCTGGAAGCGAACAAAAGGGCCTGCGACATGACGGGATATTCGCGCAAGGAGCTTGTCGGTATGGATCTGGCCGCCATCGACGAGCGGATGGACGAAGGATACTGGACCCAAAAAAACGCCGAGCTTCACAGGGTTTCCCTGTCTCATGAGCGGGAGCTGGTCAGAAAGGATGGTTCCACCTTCCCGGCAGAAGTGCGGGCGACCCTTTCAGCAACAGGTGGAAAGGAGGTCATCATCTCTGCCGTCAGGGACCTGACGGAGGAAAAGGCGGTAAAGGCCCGGGCGGAACGCGACAGGGCGTCCTTTGAAACGCTTTTTATCCATTCCCCTGATGCGGTGGCCGTCCTGGACACCTCAGGAAAGATTCTCGAAGTCAATCCGGCTTTCTGCAGGCTCTTTGGCTACGATCGGGAGGAAGCTTCCGGTGCCGACATCAAGGGCCTCATAGGCGGTAACGGGATCAGCAGGGAAATCGAGGACAATCTCCGACGGATCAGCACCGATGGGTACACGGAAGCGGAAACGGTCCGGAAAGCAAAGGACGGGACGGACCGGTACGTTTCCGTCAGGGGCGTGACGGTGGAATGGGCGGAAGGCATCAAGGGACTTTATGCCATCTACCGGGACATGACGGAATATCACGAGACCTACCGGAAACTGGAACGGGAGAAGGTCCACTGGGAGAACCTCTTTCTCCACAACCCCCTTGCCATTGTCCTCGTGGATGAAAAAGACCGGTTCGTCAGGGTGAACGGCCGTTTCGTGGACCTTTTCGGGTACGAGGAGAAAGAACTCGTGGGACGTCTCGTGAACGAGGTCCTGGCGCCGGGCGACGCCTACGAAGATGCCTGCGAGATCAGCCGCCTGGCTCACCAGGGAGCCGTCGACGGCCTGGAGAGGAAACGCCGGAGAAAGGACGGGACCTGGATCGATGTGGCCATCATTGGTCATCCCTTTGAGGTCGAGGGAGAGCGTCGAGCCTATGCCATGTATCAGGATATCAGGGAGCGGAAAAAGGTGGAGGAGCGGATCCTCTACCTTGGGCACCATGACGGCCTGACAGGCCTCTTCAACCAGGTGTACCTCGAAGGAGAGCTGCACCGCCTGGATCAGGCGGATTTCCTGCCCCTGGGGCTCGTCATGGTCGACGTTGACAACCTCAAGGTCGTCAACGACGCCTTTGGCCACCTGGAGGGAAACCGCCTGCTGGAACGGGCGGCAAAGCTCTTGCGGGACCATTGCCGGGCTACGGACATCTACGGGCGCTGGGGCGGCGACGAGTTCCTCCTTATCATGCCCCGAAGCGGCGTCGATGTCGTTCGTGCCGTCACGGACAGGCTGAGACATGCCTTTCGCGAGGATCCCGGTGGGTGTGGAATCCCCCTGAGCGTGTCGGTGGGGATGGCCGTCAAGGACGATATCCGCCAGAACCTCAACGATATCAGGAAACAGGCCGAGCAAGACATGTACCGCGACAAGCTCCTTTCAAGGGAACTGACCCGAAAGGCCCTCTTCGAGGCGGTAAAAGACCGGCTTGACGGAATCCGCGGCAGGGAGTGCCACATCCGGCGGGTTTGCGACCTGGCACGGCGTTTTTCCCTGTACCTGGAACTTGACAAGCGCGACGCCGGGAGGCTGGAGCTTCTTGCGCGGTTTCATGATATCGGGAACGTGGCCGTTCCGGGGGAATTTCTCGAACGGCCCGGCCCCCTGGATGAGGTCACGATGCACCAAATCAGGCGGCATGCCGAACTGGGATATCATATTGCGCGGAACCTCCCGCCCCTGGCGGACATCGCCGAAGAGATCCTCCACCACCACGAGCGATACGACGGGACGGGATACCCCGTCGGCCTTTCAGGTGAAGATATTCCTTTCCTGTCCAGGGTTTTTACCCTTATCGACGCCTTCGACGCCATGACGGGATACCGGGTGTACCGAAACCCCGTCCCGGTGGAGGATGCGGCGGAAGAGATCGATTCCCTTTCGGGAAGGCAGTTCGACCCGAACCTGGCGGCATCTTTCATCGAAATGATCCGTTCTTCAGGGGGTGCCTTCTAGAGCCTTCGCACCTTCCAGCAGGCCACGGATCTTCCGGTGGAAACGGGGACCAGGGGAGGGGCCTCCCTGCATTGTTCGAACCATTCGGGACAACGCGGCGCGAAGGGGCAGGTCCCGGGCTTGCCGGCCGCCGGGGCCTCGGCCACTGGCGGCTTGCGGATCTTTTCCCCGAGCCTGGGGAGCGCTTCCGCCAGTGCACGTGTATAAGGATGGAGCCCTTCCCGGAGCAATGCGTGCGACGGACCCTCTTCGACCACGAATCCCCGGTAGAGGACCATTCCCCGTGTTGCCGCAGCCGCGGCAAGGTGAAGGTCATGGGTTGTCAGCACCATGGCGGTGCCTTGTCTGACCCGTTTCAGGAGGATTTCCAGGATTTTCCCCCTGGTGGAGGCATCCTGCATGCTCGTCGGCTCGTCGGCAAGAATGAGCCGGGGGTCGGCGGCGAGGGCCCTGGCGATTGAGACACGCTGCCTCTGTCCCCCGGAAAGGGACATACTCACCTTTGATTCGGCGATCCGTTTCTCCCCGAGGCCGCATTCGTCAAGAAGTGCCCCGGCGCGCTGTCGGATTTGTCTTTTCCCGCTGAGTGATCCTGTCAGAAGCAAAGGCTCGGCCACAGCTTCCAGGGCATTCAACGAAGGCGGCAGGCAGCCGAAAGGATCCTGGGGGATGTAGCCGCAGTATCTTCTGAGTTTGACGCGCCTGGAAGGAGGCGTCACTCCGAGGTCCTCGCCGAGAAGAACCACCCGTCCACCGGCGAAAGGAACCAAGGCGAGCCCTGCGCGGAGGGCAGTCGTCTTCCCGCTCCCGGATTCGCCGATCAGGGCGAGGCAGTCTCCGGCTTTCACCTCGAAATCGATGCCGCAGAGGGCGTCCACGTGACGTCCCCGAAGGGTGAAACGGACACGGACTTTCTCAAGGGCGAGAACGGGGGATGTCACGGGCGGATCCCCCCCCTTTCGAGTTCCTTTATTGCATGTACGAGTTCCTCAGTGTGGGGGTGTGCAGGTTTTTCGAGAATGTCCTCGGGCGGTCCGGATTCGACGACCCGGCCCTCTTTCATCACCGCCAGGTTGTGACAGACCGAAACGGCCAGGGCGAGGTCGTGGGTGACCAGGCACAGGCCCATTCGACCTTCGGTGACGAGATCTGCAAGCAGGGCGGTGATTTCCGCCTGGGTGATCACGTCCAGGGCCGTGGTGGGTTCGTCGGCCAGAAGAAAGGCAGGCTTGCAGGAAACGGCCATGGCGATGGCGGCGCGCTGTTTCTGGCCGCCCGAAAGTTCATGGGGATAGCGCCTGACGAAGTCCCGTGGCAGGCCGACCCGCTCCAGAAAGCCGGCCGCCTGCTTGAGGGCATCGGCCCGGGGTATGCCGAGATGATGGGTTACGACCTCGGCGATCTGGCGGCCGATGGACAGAACGGGCGTGAAGGAATTCATGGCTCCCTGAAGAATAAGGGCGCATTCCTTCCAGCGGAAGCGGTCGAGCTCCATGGCGTTCATCTTGAAAATGTTTTTTTCGCCCGCGAAGATGTCGCCCGACACGAGGGTTCCCGGGGGCAGCAGCCGCAGGATGGAGTACAGAAGGGTGCTTTTCCCGCTTCCTGATTCCCCTACGACGGCGGTCACACGGTTTTGGGGTATGTCCAGCGAAAGGTCGCGCACGGCCTTGACGGTTCCGCTGTTGGTCCTGTAGGAGACAGAGAGATCCCGAATACTGATCATTGGATCGCCGCCTCCTTTCTGAGCCTCGGGTCGGCCGATTCCTCGAGGGTCCTGCCGATGTCCAAAAAAATCAGGCAGATGACGGAGATCCCCAGCCCCGGCGGGAGGATGAGCCACCAGGCCCCGGTACTGAAAGCACCGAAGGCGTGGGCCTCCTGGAGCATCCGCCCCCAGGAGATGATCCTCGGATCCGACAGGCCCAGAAAAGAAAGGCCGGCCTCGGCGAGGATCGCCGCCGGGACGCCCAGGGCGATGTTCGCCAGCAGGACGGGAAGTGCCTCGGGGAGAAGATGGCGCCTGAGGATGTATGAAGCAGGCGCCCCGATGGAGCGCAGGTTCTCCACGTAGCAGGTTTCCCGCAGCGACAGGGTCAGAGACCTGACCGTACGGGCCGTGCCCATCCAGGAGAAGATCCCCAGGATGAAAACAAGCTGCCACAGGCCCTTTCCCCAGAGACCGGCGAGCACCATCAGTATCGGCAGTGTTGGTATGGACAGCAGGATATCCACCACGCGCATGACCAAAGCGTCGAAAATCCCTCCCGCGTACCCCGCCGAAAGGCCCACGCCCATGCCTATCACCGCTGCAAGGAGCGTGGCGGTGATGCCCACCAGCAAAGACACGCGGATCCCCAGAAGGAAAAGGCGGAAAACGTCCCGCCCGCGCTGGTCCGTCCCCAGAAGCCCCCATTTCTCGCCGGGCGTCTTGAGGGTGAGGCGGGCCTCCTGAATCCCGGAGTCAGGGGTGGCGGTCAGGAGGTAGCGCCCCTTTTCGGGAAAGAGTTCGCCCGTCACTTCCTTGAAGGGGGAAAGGCCGAGGGCCTGCTTGAAAGCCACGTCCCGGCCGTCGATGTCAACCTGCAGCGTATCGCTGTTCCTTGATGCGGCGAGCACGAAGGTTTCACCTCCCGGAGTCCGCCACAGCAGCCTGGATTCGCTGACGGGCGCTTCATACCGGACGAAGCCGGAAACGGTGATGTTCGGCGGCGGGCCCCATTTCCAGGTGATCTCCACCGAGGTGTTCCCTGTAGAGAGCTTTGCCGAAATGGGAGGCGCCTCCCTGCCGGGCAGCCACCCCGGCTTCGCGAAGGGCGAGGCCACCTGGCTTTCGGGGCTTCCCGGGAAGGCCATGGGGCCCAGAACCCCGATCAGGGTGACGGCCAAAAGGGCGAAAACGCTCCAGCGCCTCGGGATTATCATTCTTCCATCCTCCGTCCCACGCGGATTCGGGGATCCACAAGGCCGTAGAGCATGTCGGCGGCAAGGTTGCAGAAAACGGTTACCAGTGCAAGGAGGAAGAAGGCCGCACCCGCCGCCGGATAGTCATGGCCGAGGATGGCCTCCAGAAGGAAGGTCCCGACACCGTGGAGGGAAAAGACCCGCTCCGTGATGACGGCACCCGAGATGACCCCCGGCAAGGCCAAAAGAAAGATGGTGACGATGGGCGGCAGCGTCGTCCTGAAGGCGTGCCCCCAGAGAACCCGGCGCAAAGGCAGCCCCTTTGCCCTGGCCAGGAGGATATAATCGGAACCGAGGGTTCGTACCATGAGGTTTCGAACGTAAATGGCCCAGGACCCGAAGCCGAGCAGGACCAGTGACACCACGGGGAGGGTCATGTGCCAGAGGTAGTCAGCAAAGCCCGCCAGGGCCCCTTGCGGGGGAGGAATGGAGATGCTTCCCCGAAGCGGGAACAAGGGGATGGCCCATCCGAACAGGAGCAACAGCACCAGCTGGACGAAAAACGAGGGGAATGAAAACGATACGGATCCGGCCAGAAGGACCGCTTTTTCGAGGATGCTCCCGCGAAGCCTTGCGGCATGAATGCCCAGCCATGTTCCCAGAAAGGCCGACAGGAGGAAGGCCGACCCCAGGAGAAAAACCGTGTTCGGGAGCCTGGACCTGAGTTCCTCCCATATGGGCCGCTGGGAGAGAAAGGACAGGCCGAAATCGAAGGTGATCATGGCCCGGGCGTAGCGAAAAAACTGCTCATACAGGGGCTGGTCGAGGCCGAACTGCCGCCGGAGTTCGGCCTTGGCCTCCGGGGAAAAGCGCGGATCGATGATGCTGCTCACAGGGTCTCCCGGCATGAGTCGAAACAGCAGGAAATTCAGAAGCAGGACAACTGCCAGAACGACCAGCGCCCCCAAAAGGCGCCTGAACCAGTAGGACCTCACCGCCCCTCCTCCCCGAGCAGCCAGAATCCGTCATACCGCTTCAGCAGGACATATTCACCGGGGCGGTATTCGCTGAAGACAAAAGGTCCTGTCCCTACGAGCATGGTCAGCCCCTTCGCTTCAGGGTGGGCTGTCCCGGCGGGCTGCCAGCTTTTCCAGTCCGTCACCTGCTTGAGGATATGGGCTGGAAAGACCGGGGAACCACCGATGTTATGAAGGTACCAGTAGCTGGTGTTTTTCATGGTGACCACCAATGTCCTGTCACCCTCCGTTTCAACGGACTCGATATCACGCACGGCGTCAAAATACCTGGGGATCCTGTTTTCTTTCAGAAAAAGCAGTGTCGACCGGACATCGCCGGGGGTCAAGGGCTTTCCGTCATGCCAGGTGACCCCTTTGCGGAGCCGGAAGGTCAGACGCGTTTTCGGCCCGGTCTTCCCGGAGATGGTTTCGATCTTCCAATCCGTTGCAAGCCACGGGATATCCTCGAGCGTCACGGGGTCTACGGCAATCAGGCTGTCGTAGATCAGCCCCAGGATCTGCCAGTCGTAGGCTGATCCTGAACTCAGGGGGTTGAGGGAGCGGGGTTCGCTCGACTGGGCCCAGAAGGCGGGGCGCATGGGCCCCGAGACGGGCTCCATGGAAAGCAGGGTCCAGATATTGTCCGCCGGGGTGGCATCGGTGGCGATGATGCCTTTCCAGTCCTTGCTGACGGCGGCGATCATGTACCGCGAATAGATCGGCACCCAGGGGAGCTTCTCCGAAAGCAGCCGCTGGGTCTCCCGTGCCGCCTTGTCCGCCGTTTCCCGGTCGGGCGCCCACCGGAGCCTTTCCGTCGCCTCGTCCACTTCGGGGTCATGAAGCCCCTGGATGTTGTAGCCGCCTTCAACGTCCATGGAAGAGTGAAAAAAGGCGAAGAGGTTGTCGGGGTCCCTGGTGAGACTCCAGGCCATGAGGAAAAGGTCGAAATCATGGACATCGAGGCGCCGGATCATCACGGAAAAATCCAGGGGTTCCAGCTCGACGGGCAGCCCGATCCCTTCAAGGGCCTCGGCGATCCTCCTGCCGAGCTCCATGGTCGTCGGGGCCGACTGTGCCGCGGGGGTCAGCAGTTTCAGGTTCCCGAGAGGGTCTTTTGAACCCGGCGGAACGAGACGCCCCTCTGCGTCCCAGCTCCAGCCGGCTTCTTTCAGGATGGCTTTCGCCCGTGACGGGTCATAGGGGTACGTGGCGACATCGGGCTCGTAATAGGGCGATGCGGGCGGAAGATAGGTCGAAACGGGCTCGCTGTACCCCGAAAAAAGGTCCCGCACGATCTGCTGTTTGGGAATGGCGTGGGCCACGGCCTTCCGGAGCGGCAGGCTGTCCCAGGGGCTTTCCCTGAGGTTGAAACCCATGAAGAAAAGGTGGAACCCCCGGGAGATGGAAAGGTCGATCCCGGCGTTCTGAGACAGCCGTTCGACATCCACTGGGCGGGTGATATCGCCCAGAACATCCAGTTTGCCGCGCTCAAGGGCGAGTATCTGCGAGTCGGGATCGCGGTGGATGACCATGTAAAGTTCTTCGATTTTCGGGCCCCGGATGTTATTTACATTGAAACCGGGCTGTGAGCAAAAACCGGGCATTGCCGCAAGAAGAACCGGAACAAGCGGAAGGAAAAGCCGCAAGAGATTTTTCATGGGAATTCCCTCTTTCGTTCGGCCGGTGAGGATTTTTCACATCATAACACAGGTCGACGGCGCTCTGTGGCCTTTCTTCTTTCGGTGATTTGACGGATACTGAACCCGAAGAGACAGTGAGCAAGCGGGGTGAGGCCTGTGGAAACGCAAAGGGACAACAGGGAAGTCGCCCGGATCCTGGATGAAATCGCGGACATGCTGGAGATTCTCGGGGAAAACGTTTTCAAGATCAACGCCTACCGGAGGGCATCTGAAAACATCCGGACCCTCGGCCGGGACCTCTCGGTCATGGTCGAGGAGGGATCCCTCGACTCCATCGAAGGTGTCGGAAAGGCGATCGCCGAAAAGGTCACCGAGCTCGTCCGCACGGGACGGCTCGAGTATTACGACAGGCTTGCTGAAAAGGTCCCCACGGGGCTTCTCGACATGCTGGATGTCCCCGAACTCGGCCCCAAGCGGGTCAGGGCGATCTGGGAAAAACTCGGCATCAGCGATCTCGACGGTCTCGAGGAGGCGGCCAGGAAAAACCGGCTTCGTGAACTTGAGGGCTTTGGCGCGAAAACGGAGGCCAGGATCCTCTCCGGTCTCGAATCCCTCCGGGCACGGAAGATATCGGGGAGGACGGCCCTTGCCGTGGCTTGGGCACTATCCGGGGAGATCCTCGAAATCCTCCGGTCGGTTCCCGGCAGCCGGGCTGAAGCGGGGGGGTCATTGCGCCGGAAGAAGGAAACCGTGGGCGACTTGGATTTTTTGTGCTCATCGAAAAGCCCCTCAGAGGTCATGGACCGCTTCTGCTCCATGAAAAAAGTCGAAACGGTCATGCTTCGCGGCGAGACCAAGGCCAGCGTGCGGCTTGAAACGGGCCTCCAGGCGGATCTCAGGGTCGTGGATGCCTCGAGGTGGGGAACGGCGTTCCAGTACTTTACAGGGAACCAGCAGCACAATGTGCGTCTCAGGGAGAGGGCACGAAAGTTGGGCCTGTCCCTCAGCGAATACGCCCTGAAACGCATTTCCTCAGGCGGGGAGATTCTCTGTGCCGAGGAGGAGGATGTCTACAGAAACCTTGGCCTGCCATGGATTCCTCCCGAGATGAGAGAAGACCGGGGGGAGATCGAGGCTGCCCTTGAGGGGACCTTGCCCGAACCGCTGCTCCTCGAGGATATTGGCGGGGACCTCCAGTGTCATTCCGATGAAAGCGACGGGGCGGCGTCTTTTGAGGAAATGGCGACGGCCGCCGAAAAGGCGGGCCGCAGATGGCTGTTGCTGACGGATCACAGCAGTGGCCTGGGGGTCGCCCGGGGGCTGTCGCCGGAGCGGATACGGGACCAGGGTCGCCGGATTGACACGTGGAACGCCTCCGGCAAGGGGATCAGGGTCCTCAAGGGGATCGAGGCGGAAATCATGGCCGACGGTTCCCTGGACCTCCCCGACGACGTGCTTTCCGAACTGGATATCGTTGTCGCTGCGGTCCACTCGTCGTTACGGCAGGATCGGGGAAAAATCACCGTGCGGTACAAAAAGGCCCTGGCAAACCCGTACGTCCACGTTTTGGCCCATCCCACGGGACGGCTCATCGGCGAAAGGGACGGAACATCGCCTGACTGGGAGGACGTTTTGGCCGAGGCGGTAAAAACGGGAACGATCATTGAGCTCAACGCGAATCCCTATCGGCTGGACCTTCCCGAAGGCCTTGCGGCCCGGGCGTGTGAGCTGGGGGCCTTTTTCGCCATCAGCACCGATGCCCACTCGGAAAAGCAGCTGGAGTACATGCATTTCGGAGTGTCCCTCGCGCGAAGGGCCCGGATACCACCGGAAAGGATTGTAAATACCTGGGATGTGGAAAAACTTCTCGAATGGGTCAGGCGGAAACCTTCAAGGGTGAATTGATTCAGGTACCATGTAACCACAATCAAGAACAGGGGGTATTGAGATGTTTTTCAGACTGTCGGAAATGGAAGGAAGCAGGCGTGAAAAGATCAAGGACGGCCCTGGAGGGGCCCTGTGTTATTACTGCATCGCCTCGGGCGAAAAGCCTCAGGGAAGCCGCTTCACGATGGTGGCCCGGATGGAACTGGATCCCGGCGCCGCGGTCGGGGAGCATGAACATTCCCGGGACGAAGAATTCTATGTTGTCCTGTCAGGCAATGGTCTCTTTTTTGATGACGGAGTCCGGCATGAAATAGGCCCCGGTGATATGATGATCACCCTTCAGGGGCACAGCCATTCGATTGAAAATACGGGGTCCGAGCCTCTGGTATTCGTTGCGGTGATTGCCGAATAAACGATCGTCCCTTCAGGCGGCGATGTCGGATTTCCCGAGGAGCGAGCAGAGAAGGACCACCATAAGGATGGCCAGTGCGGCTCCGCCGAAAAAAACCGCCTCGATGCCGAACAGGGAATAGACACCGCCCATGAAGAGGGGGCCCACCGTCTGGCCCAGCCTGAGAGACATGCTGTTCAGGGACAAAAAGACCGCCCGGTTCTTTTCGGGGGCCAGTTCCGAAAGCATCGTCAGGAGGGTCGGCATGTTGAATCCCTGCCCGATGCCGAAGAGGACGGCGGGGAGAACGGTGCCGCAACAGGCCGGGACCAGAAGGACCAGGACAAGGGCGAAGGCGTAGAGGGAAAAGGCCGCCACGAGGCGGCATCTTTCGGAGAGGCGCTCTGCGAAAAAGCGCGATTTCGAAGCCGTCACGGCGTTCGCAAATGACATCGAGGCGGCGACCAGGCCGACCTGAAGGGGCGAGGCCCCGTATCTGTCGGAAAGGAAAAAGGGAAGGTACGTGAGAAAGGCCCCATAGAGAATGATGAAGGTCATGACGCTGGTGGCCAGAAGAAGCAGGGTGGTTCTCTGGAAGACAGCCGATTTGAGCCCCTCGGGATCGAATCTTCGTTTTTGGCCCCTTTCAGGTCCGGAGCCCTCGTCGAGTCCGGCGAGGGCCCACAGGCCGATGAAGACGCCTGTAAAGGCGAGTGCAAAAGGGAAACGCCAGCCGAAGGTGGCGAGAAGGCCTCCCAGTGCGGGATAGGTTGCCGTTCCGATCCCGAGGATGCTGGCGTTGTAACCCATGGCCTCGGAACGTTCCCTTCCTGTGAAAAAGTCGCCGATCAGGGTGACGTTCAGTGAATTCAGGGCGGAGGCGCCGACGCCCTGCAAAAAACGGAGCACCAGCAGCACCCGGAAGTCTGAAACGAGGGCGCAACCCCCTCCGGCAAGGCCGAAAAGAAAAAGACAGGGTACGAGAACCTTTTTCCGGCCGTGCCTGTCCGCCAGAAGCCCGAGGAAGGGTGTAAAAAAAAGCCCGGGAATAGTGAAGACCGAAACGAGAAGGGCTGTCCGTGCAGCGGAGAGACCCATTTCACGGGAGATTTCGGGAAAGGCCGGCGTGACGCTCGCTACACCGAGCACGGACATGAGCGTCACGCCGAGAACGATCCTGAAGTTCTTGTCCTTCAAAACCGGTTTTTGGGGTATGCGGGGTTCCCGTCGCACCTCTTTCTTGTTCATGTATTTAGTCGGACGGTTCTACCAGCCGTTTTTATGCACCCTCGCGGGGTCGTACCTTTCGGAAGGCTCCTTCGCCTTTTCGGGATACCCGAGAGAAACAAGGGAAAAGGGAATGATGTCCCCGGGCAGCCCCAGCAGGTCCCGAAGCCCCTTCATCAGCGCCTCCTTGGGATAGACGCCGAGCCAGACTGAGCCGAGTCCCAGGGCTGTTGCGGCGAGAAGGATGTTCTGCGTGGCGGCGGCGCAGTCCTGGGGCCAGAAGTCTTCTGATTTGAGGTCCTTCGAACGCGCGCAGACAAGGATCGCCGCGGGTGCGCCGGTGAGCATCTTCGAGTACGGATGGAATTCGGGGATCCCGTCGAGCAGTTTCCGGTCGTCGATGATGACGAATTCCCAGGGCTGTTGATTATGGGCCGAAGGGGCGGCCATGGCCGCTCGCAGAAGGTGCTCGTAAATGGAGTCGTTCAGGGGTTTTTCCGTATAGGAACGTATGCTCCTCCTGGACATGATCGTTTCGAGGCTTTTCTGTTCCATGGTGGTATCCTCCTTGTACAAAAATTCTTTGGTTACGCGGGGCACAGGCTCCTGCAGGCGGGAACCTGTCCGACTTGAGCCTTGAGCCGCAAAGGCCGGGAAAGACGGGGTGAAAAACATGTGAATCCTTTTCAGGGCCGTAGGTACGGTAATCATGGCGCTTTGGAGATTTTTCGCGCGTCTTTTTTCGTAACAGCCTGAAAAGCCTCTCCCGGCCCCTTTCGGTCAGAAGGGATGCTCCGGTTCGGTCTCCCAGTGAACGGGTTCGACTTGAGGGTTTTCAGGATCGACCAAGGCAAGACCGTCTGAGTTTTTCGCCCTGAACAGGGCCGTGTCGGCGTTCACGAGGGCCGCCTGGTGGGTGATGCCGGGAATGATCTTGGTGATTCCGATCGAGGCACCTGGATAGTCGGGCATGACCTGCTTCATGCCAGAAAGAATCCGTTTTGCCACGGTTCTTCCAAGTTCGAGACTCGGATTGTCGAGGACGATGACGAATTCCTCGCCGCCGTAACGTGCAAGCATGTCCTCGGACCTGATTTTCTCCGCCAGCATTGCCGCCGTTTTCTTGAGGTAGGCGTCACCGACGAGATAACCGTGGTTTTCGACGACATTCTTGTACTCGTCCAGGGAAATGAAAAGAAGGACTTTCTCTGCGTCGTCCTCGACAAGGGATTTGATGAAGTTGTCAAAGTACCCCCTGTTATAGACGTCCGTGAGCGCATCCTTGGTGGCCATCTTTTCCGCCTGTTTGTGAGCCTTTATCAAAAGCGAAATCTGGGTCACGTTCATCCTGAGGATATCCAGGAAAAAATAGGAAAAAAGCAGGGTGAAAGAGTAGATGATCACCACATAGGCCAGGGTCATCTGGACCGATCCGCTTCTGAGCATGGGGATATAGAAACAGACCGCATTGTAGAAGAGGATCAGGAAGAATGCGAAACTCTGGGGCTTGATGAAGTAAGGGCCCAGGAGGATGGCAAAAAGCAGCGAAACCACGTGCCGCAAAAGAAGGAATTCAAGCTGGATCTGGAAATAAGGGGCAAAAAGCGGCAAGGACGTAATCAGAATCAAATTCAGGATCACCAAAACGCTCAACGCACGTTTCGTCCCCTGCGACATGGGGGTAAGAATGACAGGTGCCGCTATCAGGTAAAGGAGGGCGAGGGTTCCATCCACAATTTTCAGGTTGGTGTATCCGAATAAGGAATCTGTCAGGAACATGGATCCGAACCAGGCCGCGAGGACAAGGCAGTTGCTTAATTTCCTGGATTTCTGCCTGTTCTTGTAGAAGACCTCCACTCGTTCGGCAGTGGCTTCGTTCATCTTTCGAACCTCCATGGGTGTTGTTCCTCAGATTATTTCCAAGATTAGCATACTATAAAATCTTTCCCGCTTCCAAGCAAGCAGCCCCTTCTTACTTCCCTTCATTTTCCCGGAAGCGGCGTCTGAGAAAGTCTTTCGCAGCCGCAGCATCGAGGGGGCCCTTTTTCGAAATTTCATCTTTCAGGGCCGAGAGAGCTTCGCCGACCAGGGGACCTTCGTCAATGCCCAGAATTTCCATGACGTCCCTGCCGTCGAGGGGGAGCCAGGCACCTGCAAGACGAAAGGCGGCCCGGACAGCGAGGCGGCGGTTTTGGCGCCATTTGGAAAGGTCCCCGGACCCTGCCAGAAGGTCCGCTTTTGAAAGCAGGAAAAGCCTGTCCATCCAAAAGCTCCCATTACGTTCAAGGAGCCGGTGGATTGTTTGGACGCTGGTTTCGTGTGAGAGGAACCCGTGCCATCTGACGAGCTGTGTGACGTCCTTGACCAGGTCATGGGGCCAGGCCCACCGGTGCATGATTTCGCGAGCCTTTTCGGCGCCGCTTCTTTCGTGACCCCTGAATGAGATCCCTTCCAGATTCCGCCGGGCGGATTCCTTCTTCCCGATGTCGTGAAAAAGCGCCGCCGCGAGAAGCGCAGGATCAGTGGATAAACCTTCCATGATTTTGCAGCATGCCAGCGTGTGGGTGTAGACATCACCTTCGGGATGGAGGCTTTCGTCCTGCGCGACGTCCCGCAGGTCCGAAAGAAAGGGCATGGCGGCTTCAACAAGGTCCAGTTTTTCCAGTTCAGCAAGGAAGCGGGAAAGCCCTTCCTGAATGGCCTTCATGACTTCCTTGCCGATACGTTCAGGCGCCGAGTCCTTTAATGCAGACGCCGCCCGACTGCAGAAAACGGCTGTCACCGTGTCGATCCGAAAACCTGGAAGCCCGGCGGCAAGACGTGCCGCCCGCAAAGCGCGGAGCGGATCTTCGGCGAGGCGGTCCTGTGGATTCCCCGTCGCCCTGATGATGCCGTCGGCAAGGTCTTTTGCGCCCCCCCAGGGGTCTTCGAGGTCTCCCGAGGCTGACAGCGCCATGGCGTTTATGGTGAAATCCCGGCGGAGCAGTTCCCCGGGTAGGTCCCCTCCGGCAAAGGAGACGATATCGAAGATACCCTCTGCACGGGGAAGTACAATCGACTCGGTGCCAGTTTGTCCTACGATACGGGCTTCGGGCCAAAGGGCGCATGCCTCTGCCAGTGATGCCGTCGTTGCGATATCTACGTCGTCCGGTTCCCGGCACAGCAAGATGTCCCTGACGGCTCCGCCCACGATAAATGCGGAGAATCCCGATGCCATGAGGGTCTTCATGAGTTCAACGGCCCTTGTGATCCCGGGAGTCAACATCTGGTCTCCTCCCACCCGGCGGCTGGATTCTCCTTCTGTTTTCGTGCCACCCGGGCAGCGGCATAGCGAAAAAAGGGGAAGATGAGGTCCTTTGCACGAATGGTCGTCGGATACAGGAAGGGCCGGTTCCGCGGAACCGGCCCTTCCTTTCTGGGAAATATCCTACTGGGAGATCGCGTTGACGGGGCAGACAGCGACACAGGCGCCGCATTCGACGCAGGTGTCCGGATCGACTTCGGCCTTGCCGTCAACCATGCTGATAGCCGAGACGGGGCACGTTCCGACGCATGCCTCGCATCCTACACAAGTATCCTTGTCAACGACTGCTTTTGCCATGTTGTTCCCTCCTTGGCACAAATTTCACGGATGCTTTCAAAATGCAACGCAAACCACATTGTAGCGCATAAAAATCGGTGGAACAACATCCAGGCTCCATGAACCATGGGATATAATACCCGTACCATCCCCCAAAGGAGGAATCGCCCATGGCGGAGAAACCGAACAGGGCCGCGACGGAAAAGATGATACTGAAGATCCTTGACAGCCAGATCCAGAGCATCTGGGACGGGGACGTTCCGACCTACAAGGCTACCACCGCGGCGGACTGTTCCTTTTTCGAGTGGTACATTTGCCCGACCAGGATCGATGGACTGGATTTTCACATCCGGGAACTGAGCGTTCACCGCCAGGTCCTTGAAGGAAGCCCCGATCCCCTCGAGGAGTCGGAACATCTTTTCGAACACGAGATTCTTCAGCCCAGGGTGCAGATCTATGACAAGACGGCCATCGTTTCTTTCACTTTCATGGTTCGTGCCGTGCTCCCTGAGAAACTGGTTCACAAAAGCCATAACGAAACCCGCGTGTACCATAACTTTGGTACCGATGATGATCCGGACTGGAAACTCGTTCACTGCCACAAGTCACCAGTGGTGACAAAGGACAGCCTTGACGTCTTGCGGACATGACTGCGGCAAACCGCCTGCTCGAATGGTACAAAAAAAACATGCGGGACCTTCCGTGGCGGCGGGCCGTTTCACCTTACGGGGTTCTGGTTTCGGAGATCATGCTCCAGCAGACCCAGGTGGAGAGGGTCATTCCCTTCTACCAGAGGTGGATGGGGCGGTTTCCGGACTTCTTTGCCCTTGCCTCGGCGTCTCTCGAAGAGGTCCTTCTGCACTGGGAAGGGCTCGGGTATTATGCCAGGGCAAGGAACCTTCACTCCCTGGCGGCTATTGTCTGTGAACGTCACGGGGGGGAACTCCCCGAAAATCGCGAAAAACTGATGAAGCTTCCCGGAATAGGCCGCTACACGTCGGCGGCGGTCATGTGTATCGCCTTTGGCAGGGCGGCGCCCGCCGTGGATGCGAACGCCGCAAGGGTCTATACAAGGCTGGAGGACATTGAAGAGCCGCCGCAATCTTCAAGGGGGAGAAAGAGGATAGAAAAAGCAGCGAAAAGGCTTCTCGAAGAAGGACCGCCTGGAGAGATTATCCAGGCGGTCATGGAACTGGGCGCACTCGTGTGCCGGCCCAGGGTCCCGGACTGCCGGGCATGTCCTCTTTTCGGCGAATGCCGGGCCCGCAGAATGGGGATCCAGTCTTTGAGACCGGTGACGGAAAAGGACAAAAGCTTTGTCCGGGTCCATGCCGCTGCGGCGGTGATCTTTCGAGAGCAGGGCGTCCTGCTGTACCGCAGGCCGCCCGAAGGCCCCTGGGGAGGGCTTTGGGGTTTTCCCTCCGATGAATTCCGAGACGGTGAAACCTCCTCGGAAGCCGCAGCCCGGGCCGCCCAGGCGATCTGCGGCGTAAAGGTCCCGTTTTTTGAGGAAATTGGTGTTTTTACTCACTCATACATGAGCAGGCGGGTGACCCTTCATGCCCTTGGCGGTGATGCGGGGGAGGGAGCCTTGCCTGCAGGCGGGTCCTGCCGTTGGGTTTTGGTGTCGTCGCTGGGCGAATATCCTCTTGACGCCGGATCCCGGAAGATCGCAAAAGCCTTTCGCGGCAGGACCGGGCCCCGTTGACGGGTGTTGCGCGACTTCACTCTCCCTGTTTCTGAGCCCAGAGGATTTCGGGGGAAACTTCAGATTTCAGTTCCCGGGAAAAGAGCTCGTCCAGGGCCTGTTTCGGGGATTTCTCCTCGTAGAGGATCCGGTATACTGCCTCGGTGATGGGCAGCTCCACTTCAAGTTTCCTGGCCTGCTTAACAAGGGCGGCCACGGTGTAGAAGCCCTCTGCGACCTGACCGAGCTCTTCGTTGGCTTGTTTGGGCCTGATACCTCTGCCGACGGCTTTCCCGAGCCGGTAGTTTCGTGAAAGGTCGCTGTAGCAGGTGACCATGAGGTCCCCGACGCCGGCGAGGCCTGCCAGCGTCAGCGGGTGGGCGCCCGTTTTTGCCCCGAACCGCATGACTTCGGCGAGACCGCGGCTGACCAGCGCGGCGAGGGCGTTGTCTCCAAGTCCCATGGCCGCGGCGATGCCTGCTGCAACGGCAATGACGTTCTTGACGGCGCCGCCCGTCTCGACGCCTGTGATGTCCTCGCTTGTGTAAACCCTGAAGTACCTGGCGGTAAAGATCTCCTGCCAGATCCTTGCTTCTTCCGGGAAACGCGACGCCGCAACGACGGCAGTCGGTTTCATTCGGGCCACTTCTTCTGCATGGCTGGGTCCGGAAAGAACGGTGTACCTTGTCCCGGGCATCACGGCCCCGGTGATCTGGCTTATCCGGTAACCTGTCGAGATCTCGATTCCCTTCGCCACGTTGCAGACAGAGCACCCGGCCGGCAGGACGTTCCGGGCTGCCGTAAGGAATGAACGCACCTGTTGGGTTGGAACGGCCATGACGTAACGCTCGGCAAGGGTCGCGGCTTCAGCCAGATCAGAGGTGGCCGTGAGCCCGGCGGCGAGATCGATGTCACAGAGATAGTCGGGGTTCTTCCCCGTCAGATTGATGGCCCTTGCCTGTTCCGCCCGGCGGCACCAGAGCGTCACTTCGTGCCCCGCCCGGCGAAGATGGTCGGCAAGTGCCGTCCCCCAGCTTCCCGCTCCAAATACAGTAATCGATGTCATGACGTCACCTTTTTTCTGAATAATCCGGATTCTTGCATATTTCAAGAAAATGTTCCGGCGTCAAGGACCTTCCGCCGTATTTTATGGTAAAAAACACATGTGGTGCAAAAACATTCAGACATTGCAGTTTTTTGTCATATCATGGCATACAAGAAAAAGAGCCTCTGAAGCAGAAATGCTGGCCTTTTCGTGATTACCGAAAACTCGATACCTCCCTGAAGGAGATGCGTTGGTGAAAAATTTTGCATGGGCGTTCGTTTTGGGGCTTCTTCTTGCCGGTTCGCTCCTTTTTGGAGATTCCTACGAGTTGACGAATGTCTTTTTCGCCGCGTCCGTCACCACCCTCTCTTTCTTCACCGTCTTCAGGGCGTCCGACAGGTCCCTTACCGTCTACGCGGTCTTTTTCCTGCTTGCCAGTCCCCTGTATTACCTGTTGTTTCATGGCATGTCGCCCCTTTTTGTCGCCTTTGTGGCCGTAAACGGCGGACTTGTGCTTTTTGTCCGCTTTGGCGGACATCGCATCGAGAAGGAGCACCTCTGGGTCCTGGAGTATGTCAGGGAGCTCGGCCGTGCCCAGACTCCCGGCGAAGCGTGTGGGCTTGCGACGGAATTTATAGGTCGGCTGAAAAGGTACGACCTTGCCGCGGCCCTGCTGTATGAGGCGGGGAGAGACCGGCTCGTGCTGCGCGGGCACAGCGGTATTCCGACGGCTTTGACATCCCTCCAGAGGGGCAAGGGCGTTTGCTGGCGCGTCTTCCTTACGGGCAAATACGAATGTATCGGTGACGTGAAAAAAGACCCCGATTATATTGCCGGAATCCCCGGGATGCGCTCGGAACTGTGTGTCCCCGTCGAGTGGGAAGGCATGGTTCACGGAGTGCTGAATATCGAATCCCGTCGGCCGCGGAAGTTCTCTTCTGAAGAGATTCGCCTTGTGGCGCTTCTGGCAGGGATCCTGGGGCAGGTTTTAGGGCACATGCTGGCGAATGAAGATCTTGACATCCGTTACAGGGAGCAGCAGAACCTGGCGGGCATGCAGCGCCTCGTCCTGGGCCTCTTTCACAGCATGTCCACATCATCAACCCTGGACGAACTCTTCCAGGCCGTCATCGAGACGGTACATGAAAAATTCCGTCTCGGGGAGGTGTCTATTCATATTCGGGAAAGCGAGGGGCACCCCTTCAGACCTGTTGTGTCCACCAGGCCTTTGAACCCGGACCTCGTGGAATCCCTGCTGAAACAGAATCAGGGGATCACCAGCCATATCATCGAAACGGGGGAACCCTATCTGACCAACGATGCCGAAGCCGACCCCCATTTTCATGACGATGATCCGCGGGTCCTGTCCGAAATCGTTGTCCCCGTGGCTTTCGGCGAACGGCTTCTGGGCTTCATCGTGGCCGACGCATTCAGGAGGAACGCCTTTTCCCAGAGTGATCTGGAACTTCTGGAGCTGATCGGTCTCCACATGGCCGCAGAGCTTGAAAACAAAAGGATCCTCAGACAGCTCGACGAAGGCTATGAAAGGATGCGGCTTCTTCACGAGGTGACACGGGAGGCGGCCACAGCTTTTGACCTGAAATCCATGGCACAAAAGGTTGTACGCTCACTTGCGGAAAGCATGAACTACAAGGCGGTGGCGGTCTTCGTCCCCGACGGGGAGTTGCCCGGAAGCGGCCTTCCAAGGATGAAATGCCTCGCTTCTAACCTGCACGATGAAGAGGAACTTGAAGGGCTCACACACTACCTTGTGGAAAACGGGGGCGGTATCGTCGCCAGAGCTGCGGCGAAAGGGGAAATTTTCCATGTCCCCGATGTGGGCCGGACGGGAGATTACGTTCAGGTTCTTGAATCGATAATTTCCGAACTTCACGTACCAATCGTCCAGGGAGGCAGGGTCATGGCGGTCCTCGCCGTGGGAGACGAAAAGCCTTTTTCGCATCAGGACGAGGAGGTCTACCGGATACTCTCGGCTCACCTGGCCGCCATCTGGAGGACACACGAGCTGATCGACCGGCTCGAAACCCAGGCTTTGGTGGACGAGCTGACAGGGCTCTGGAACCGCCGATACATTTTCACCCGAATCAAGGAAGAATCCGAGCGTCTTGCCCGCTACGGGGGGACTTTCTCGGTGGCCATGATCGACCTCAGCGATTTCAAGGCCATCAATGACAGGCTGGGTCATACCATGGGAGACACCGTCCTTCGTGGTGTCGGGTCCTTCCTTGAAGAATGCTCCCGGGATTGTGACCTCGTCGCCCGGTACGGCGGCGATGAGTTTCTCGTCCTGATGCCCGCCACCGGCCGGTCCGAAGCGGAAACAATCCTCAGTCGGCTGAGTGAAGGCATCAGGAGCAGCCCATTGCAGGGTGTTCCATCTTCAGTCTTCGTGGGCCTCGATTACGGGGTTGCTTCTTTCCCGGAAGACGGGGCCGGGCTGAAGGCCGTTATGGAAACAGCGGATCAGCGGCTGTACGTAGCAAAGGCCGGAAGGCAGACAGCATCGATATAAAGGGACCCTGTGCGGAGGATCGCGTTGTAGTGGCAGAAAAGTATTATGTTAGAATGAACGCATGAAATCAAAGTTACCGTTTCGGGGCGATCTGGAGGACAGCCAATGCGGGAAGCGGATTTACTTGATCTCATAAAAAGGATTGAAAAGGTCCGGTCCATCCCATATGCATGCCAGGCTGCCGTCGATGTGATAACTGACTCTTTGCAACATTCCTCGGCTTCCATCCACCTGATGAACGCCAGGTGCGACCGCCTGGAAGCCGTTGCCTTCTCCAAACACCCTCCCGGCGTGTTTCAACTCTCGAAAGGCGGCAGCTTTCTTTGGAGGACCCTCGACAAGGGAGAGCCTCGCACGGTGGGACTTCCCTGTGCCAGAGGATACCACCAGGGGATGCCTGAGGCACGGCATGCCTTGCTCGTCCCCCTTATCTCAAAAGGAACGCGGTGGGGGCTCCTGGCGGTGGAATCGGCGAAACCGAATGAATTTACTGAGGCCGACTGCCTTTTCTGCAAACTCGTTGCATGTATTCTTGGGAACTCCATCAGCCACATGAAAATGGAGGAACGCTTTTCTGCAAGCCTGCAGACCCTTTCGGGGAGAAACACCCAGAACCGGATTCTCCTGGACATTTCCCTGGAACTTTTTTCCTCCAAGGACAGACAGCAGATCATCGAGAGATTCGTGCGCTCCATCTACAACAATCTCGGGTATGACAAAGTCTTCCTGTTCCTGCGGGAGTTTCCTTCGGGTTCCCTGTCCCTTGCCGCATCCCGGGGAAAGTCCCTTTCAATGGATATTCTGGACGAGCTCCTTGCCGGGCAAAAGGGGCTTCTTGGACGGGTTCTCATGACGGGATTGCCCGCTTTGAGCAATGATGTGACCCAGGACCCGGATTACTTCCCTGATGACGAGAAAACCCGCTCGGAATTGGCCGTGCCCGTCAAATACGGGGAGACCTTCTGGGGTGTGCTTGTCCTCGATGAATATACCAAGGATGCCTTCCGCAGGGAGGACCTGCAGCTTGCGTCGATCCTCTGCAGCCATTTGGCTGTGGTGCTCGATAACATCGAATTTTTCCGGAGGCTTGAACGGGACCTGGACCTCATGGAGGGCCTCCACGACATTGTCAGTGGTGCGGCCTCGGAATCGGACATAGTGTCCCTCTGCAACCGCATTGCCCTCCAGCTCCGGGAGCGGACCCGATATTCCCTGGTCGAAATCAGCGCCGTCGTGGACGAAAAGACGGGCCGATCCAGGATTCTGTCGTCAAGCCGTCCGGAGGCCGCCACACCGGGATTTCTCGAAGAACGCAGCAAAAGACTCTGGGAGCGGGGCGGAGGCCTCTGTGCGCAGGCGATAAAAACGAGGTCTGTCGTGAACGTTTCCGATGTCAGGGCTTCGGATAACTACGTATGCCTCGACAAGGAAACCCTTTCGGAAGTGGATGTTCCGATCATCTTCGGGGAGCGGATTTACGGGGTGCTTTGCGTCGAAAGTGGTCAGGCGGCCGCCTTCAAGGAAGAGGATCTCAGGTGTCTGACCATTCTGGCGAGACATATCGGTGTCCTGTGGGCCCATTACGAACTGCTTGACCGAACAACGGCGCGGTCCCTCCAGGATCCCCTGACGGGCCAGTGGAACCGGCGTTGTCTCCATGAAAAACTCAGGGAGGAGATCGATCGGGCCGGTCGGTACCAGACGCAGTTTTCCATCGTCATGGTCGATCTGGCGGATTTCAAGGAAGTAAACGACAAGTTCGGTCACGCAGTCGGAGATATGGTGCTCGTAGAGATTTCCGCCTTCCTGTCGGCAAACCTCAGGGCTTCTGATTCCTTTTTCCGGTACGGAGGAGACGAGTTCATGGCCCTGTTGCCCGAAACGGGACGGGAGGAAGCCCAGGCAATGATGGAACGGATAGAAAAAGACATGTCGGAGCGAACCTGGAGCAACGAGGCGGTCAGAGTCCTTGTGGATTCAGGAATCGCCACCTGTCCCCCCGACGGTACGGACGTGGATTCACTGATCAGGCTTGCTGACTTTCGCCTTTACGAACAGAAGCGGAAACGGAAGCTTCTCAGGGCCCAGGAGACCGGCGAAAAATGACACGACCGGAAAACCTCTATGAAATCCCCGAAACACTTGTGCCGGGAGAATTTTTCGAAGTACTCGTCGAAACCCCCTGCATCCGCATGGAAAGGATCATTTCGCGGGGCGATGTGACCCCGCCGGGGAAATGGTACGATCAAGACGAAGACGAATGGGTCCTTCTCCTTTGTGGGGAGGCTCTTCTTGAATACGATAACGGGGAGACAGTGTCGCTGGTTTCAGGGGACTGGATCCTCATCGTGGCCCATGAACGCCACCGTGTTGCCTGGACCTCTTCAGATCCACCCTGCGTCTGGCTCGCCGTTTTCGGAAACCTCGGGCAGGAATGACGGAAACAGGACCCGGGAAGACTCCGGTTCCGGAAGAGAAAACCCGGGAAGGCCACCGCTGGAAGGACGGCGTGAGTGAAATGGATGAAAACGGGCTTGTCCTCGAAGAAACGGAAAAGGCATGGCTCGAAGAACTGGCGGCTGCATGGTCCGTGAAGGTCGTTTTCCGAAAGGACCTTGGAGCCGACATGTTCGCCAGGATCACCATCAGCTCGGACGAAACGGCATGGGTGGAGATGCTTGAACGTTTCGACCCCGAAGAGTATTACCGGCAATGGGGGAATCGCGACATCATGCCGGCGGAGCTTTTCCGGTTCCTTTTGCTCCACGAGATCGCCCACCGGGAGCTGAAGCATCATAAAAAGGGTGTCCCCAGGGGCGTCCGCAACAGGGCGGACTGGAAAGAAGCCGTCAAGAAAAGGGAGTCGGAAACGGACCGGTGGGCGAAAGAACACCTCAGGGATCCCTGGCCGCGGAAAGACCGCCGTGGAAGGTGCCTGATCGGTTGCAGCGGGTGGTCCTACGATTCCTGGAAAGGGACCTACTACCCGACGCATCTGAAAACCGGGGAGTGGCTGTCATATTACTTGGGGGATTTCCCCACGGTGGAAATCAACATGTCCTTCTACCGGTTGCCGAGCGAAAAAATTCTCCGTTCATGGGCGAAAAGAGTGCCGCCGCGGTTCGTTTTTTCCGCAAAAGGGTCAAGGAGGGTTACTCACCACCGGCGCCTGGAAAACTGTGAAGAGGAAGTCGGACGATTTCTCGAACGCACGGCACTCCTGCCGCAGCTTGGTTGCATCCTCTGGCAGCTCCCCCCGTCTCTTGCATTTGCCCCCGACCTTCTGGATCGTTTCTGCCGCCTTCTTCCTGCCCATTGCCGAAACGCCATCGAGTTCCGCCATGCTTCATGGTGGCAATCCCTGGACGAAACGGCGGATGTCCTTTCGCAAAACCGTGTCGCCTTTGTCGGGGTCAGCCGGAAGGGTCTTCCCCCTGATGCCCCGATGACCGCGGAATTCGTCTATTTCAGGTTTCATGGTCTTGGTGACAGCCCGTACCAGTGGGATTACAGCGAAAGGGAGCTCGAACCCTGGGCCGACAGGATAGGGGCGTTTCTTGAAAAAGGTGTCGATGTCTACGCCTATTTCAACAATGATGCCGATGCCAGGGCCGTGAAAAACGCTCGGAATCTCGCCGAATTGGCCCCTCAAGTGGAGGATTAAAGAGACCGCTGGCTGTTTTTTGGAAAAGCGTTAGGAAATAAGGAGGGGTCGAGGTGAAGGTTATCATTATCGGCGGGGGCGTCATCGGGCTGAGCACCGGCTTTTTCTTGCCCGTTCCAGGGGGGATGGTATAACGCTCCCGGAAAGTGAGCCTGCGCTCGGATATGGACCTTCCGGGCCTAATCCGGGAGCGGTACGGTCGGGGTTCGGTTCGGTGATAAACGGGAGTTTGGCACGACAGAGCAGGCAAATACAAACAAATATAAAATATATGGGAAATTTCGTGGGCCTCACCGGGTTTCCGCTGCAATTCAGGAAAAACGACCACATAACGGCTGCATATGGATGGCCTCGAGAACGAAGCAGACAGGGGGACACAAAAATATTGTCGCGTCACTTGATGCGGACGGTGTCGACGCCTCATGGCTCGAACCCCGTGAACCCCCACGGATAGTTCCAGCCATCGATACCTCTTTCGAACCCTTTCAGACTTGACGAAAAACTTCATGCCTGTGCGAAAAGATACATCGATGAGAGGTGAATATCCTCCAGCCTTGGCGATCGCAGGAGGCAGTAATAGTCACCCATGGCGATGCTGAAGATATTGGGCACCGGCGCATGCAACGGAGATCGGAAGGCCGGGGCCCCCGGGATGTCGAAGGCGGCCCGTATCCTGGTGTCGGAGCCCAGCCAGTGGTCGTTAGGGGATTCAATCCGGTCAACAGGTCCTTAGCGGTCCGTGAAATACCGCATGGCCTCCTCGAGCTGATCCTCGCGGTGCATGTCCTCGACGCGGTAATAATCGGCGAGAGGCCTTCCGAGGCGCTCCGGCAAGGCTTCGCGAGACCTGTCACCGATCCCCAGCACTGTCACGCCGGGATCATTCAGGTGTACGGAGAAAAAATCGCAATTCGGTGGGAAATGAGGGGACAACATGACGACCGTCACGTCTTGCACTCCCTCTTTAGGTCAACCTTGCCGAGGCCTGCGTCGAAGGCAGCCGACGCATTTGCGGCTGCCCGACGGGAACTGTTTCAGCCCCGACGAGTAAACAAGTTAAAATATTATATTAATGGTACGGGCCTGTGGCAAACACGAGAAAACCCGTTCGACCCTGTCAGGAAAAGGGCCGGTGATGCGTTTTGCTTTGTAGGGGCCATTCAAAAAGGGGGATGCGCCGTCGTGAATGACGATTACCTGATGCTCCAGTTTGCCCAAGGAAACGAGAAGGCAATGGAAATTCTCTACCAGCGTTGGGCTCCGAGGATTCTCGCTTTTGCACGGCGGAGCCTCGGTGATTTTCATGAGGCGCAGGATGTGGCCCAGGAATCTTTTCTGCTCCTTTCGAAAAGCGCGACTTGTTATGAACCCAGGGGAAGGTTCGGTGCCTACCTGTTTCGAATAGCTGGCAACCTTGTCAGAAGCCGCCACCGGAAGAAGGTGCCTCTTGCGGTAGAAGATCTTGACGAGGAAGACGTCAGCTCTGTTGAAGAGCAGGCGGCCTGGCGTGTGGATCTTGAAATGGGACTTCAGATGATTCCTGAAGAACAGAGAGAGGCCCTTCTTCTCGTTGTTTGCGGCGGGCTTTCATATGCGGAAGCTGCCATCGTTCAGGATGTCTCGGAGGTGGCTTTGGCAAAAAGGGTATCGAGAGCGAGGAAAGGACTCTACACGGTACTCACCCAAAAGGGGAAAGGGGGTGGTTCGGTGTGAAAAACGAATGCGAGAGGGCATTCGATCTTCTCTCGGCGCGAATCGACGGGGAAATCAAGCCCATGGAAAGAGTCTGGCTTGAAAACCACCTTCGGGAATGCCCTGAATGCCGGCGTTATGAAGAATTTTTGGTACTGGTAAACAAACAACTAGCGGTGCCTCCCTCAAGATGGCAAAAAAGCGGCAAACAGGTCTTGCGGCTTCCCGATGGCCGTCTTTTCGGTGGCTTTGTTCTCCCGGCGATCTGTCTGGTTCTCGGGATTTTTCTGGGTGCCATGTGGGGACCCGATGACACCGGCATCGGCATGGCCTCCAGGGTAGCCTCGCCGGCGGCATGGGTCCAGGCATCCGAACCTGCCAAAAGAGCCGCAGCCGGGGCGGCGGCCCCAGTGGTTGAAAGGATTGAGGGGTACCAGTTGGCGATCGCCGAAGAACTCTCCAGGGAACAGGTGGATTGGATGAAAGTCCGCAGGACGGTGGAAACGGTCAACTCCTGGCGAACGGAACTGGAACTGCTTGCGATTCATACTATCTATGAGGAACGGGTGTCGTCGCCTTCAGCAGGAGGCGGCGGCTCGAGCTGGCTTGCCCTTCTGGGAAGCAAGGGAAAGGATGCTTACTGAATGGAACAAGAAGAAGGGGGATACTCAAGATGAGAAAAACACTTGTACTTGTCATGATTCTGGCGGCGTTCTTTCCGGTCGCCGCGGGACAGGCACTGGCCCAGACGGAAGAACCCTTGTGGGAGAGAATCATGGTTCGTGAATGCATCCAGGAGATGACGGAGCTGGGTGTTGCCGAAGGCGAGGCTGCAAGGCTTGTTCGCCGGTATCAATTCATGGCGATGGCCATGAAAGGCACGACAGAAAACGAAGACGAAGAGCTCGAGGCTGAAGCTGTCGGGAAAGCCCTGGGAACGACCCTCGGGACAGCGTTGTCCCAAAGGGGAGAGGAGACGGTCACGGATGCGGCATTTGCCCTCATGACGGCCGTCAGGGCAGGTATGAACCCTGAAGCGGCTGCTGTCGCCGAGGCAGAGCTGCTGAGAAGCCGGTACACCCTTCGAAATATTGTCAGGATAATGACCCGGCTGGCGGAGATGGTCAGAACAAACCGCTTGGAGGATGCAGGAACGGGTCTTTCTCTGATGGTTCAGAACATGGCGCGGAACATGGTGAGGACGGAGACGATGCTGGCGGAAATGGCACAGGCCGGGAACGGGACCGTTGCAACCGCCGGGACCAGCAGCACCGGTTCTCCGGGGGGTCAGGGTATGTCGGAAAACAGTGCGAATAATGGTCCAGCCGGGATCTCTGGTCCGGGAGAAACCGGTTCCGGTGCCGGCGAGGGGTCCGGGAACGGGAGTGGACAGTTCGGAAATTAACATACTCTTTGTGACGAAAAAAGGTTAAAGAGGGTTTCCTTTGGGCCGTCCCCAACACGGGACGGCCCTTTTTTGCCAGGATGCCGGGAAATGGGATATATCAAATTCAGCAAGATGAGTTTCATTGCAAAGCAGGCCTGTCAAAAAAGGAGGATGTGCTTGATGAGAACATGGAGAGGGTGGTTCGTCATCGCGGGTTTTCTGGCTCTGGCGTTATGGATTGCGTCAGCGTCAGCCTGTATTACCATCATTGTAGGGAAGGACAGGTCGGCGACGGGATGTGTTCTGGTAGCCCGCAACGAGGAACTGGGCTGGAACGCGGCCCAACATCTTGTGGCCGTTGAGAGAGAAACATTCACCAGGTGATTTCTACGAGACCTGTTCGGGGGACCTATCCGGTAGCCTTCCGAGACGTGGCGCTGCATAGTTTCCAGGGTTTTCGACAAGGACTATTCCTCGGGTGATTACACCACAGGGGTAAATGAATGGGGGGTTCCGTTGCAAACAATATGTCCTGGACAATAAGGTTTTCCCGAGGAAACGGCCGGGGATACCATAGAGGGCGACGTGATCTGGGATGAAAATGTTCTCCATTCGCAAGGAATCGAAAAGCATGCCGTGGAAAAGTGCTGGTATGACCCGTCAGAAGGTCTCTTCGATTTTGCAAAGGCATATGGCAACCCCTGGTGCTTCGATGAATGCAAAACGCTCCGGCACAAACTCGTCGAAAGCAGTATGGAAAGGCTGTCGAAAGTTTCCAGGTAGGACCTGATGGAGATCATGAGGTGGAACTACGAGAGGACCCTGTATACCAGTACAGCCTTGAAACAGGTTCCCCATGGGTTACACAACACCGCATGATTTCGCGGCTCAACACGGAAATCAGCAGTATTGCCGAGCCAAGACCCGACATGACATGGCCGGTGAAGGCGGACCCATGATGTGGTAGTGCATGAACACACCGAAAACAGGCGTTTCCTTTTCCCCTGCAGTAGTGTTGTGCCGCCGACCGGTTCCTGACAGTATCATCTCAAGAATGAGGGGACCCTGTTCGAGGGAGGAAATGACGAAAGGTTGCCTGGAGCGTTTCATGCCGGACACGGGTGGTCTCGAACCTGAGAAGGGAAAAGACGAGCTGGATGCAAAAGCCGATCCCGAAGGCGGCAAGGATGGTCCCCAGTCCGACGGGCCCCCCGAGCATCCAGCCCACGAAAACGGCGGAACCTTCGACGATGGCCCGACAGATCCCCACAGGCAGGTTTGTCTTTCGTTCAAGCACAACCATGAGGCTGTCTCTCGGTCCCGCTCCGAAGCCAGAGTCGATGTAAAAGTAGGATGCCAGCGAAATGACCAGCAGGCCTGCTGTCATCATGGCGACCCCCTGGATCCATCCGTTCATGGTCGGGATGATGCCCAGAAAGAGCGCGGCATCCACAACAAGCCCGATGACCAGCATGTTCAGGATGGTCCCGAGACCCAGTTTTTCACCCGCGAGGGAGACGACGATGCATATGATCAGCCCGATGGCGATGCTGGCTGATCCAATGGTAATTCCAAAAACGTTCGCCGTTCCCTGGTGAAAGACGTCCCAGGGGGCAAAACCCAAGTTGGCCTTCATGGTCATGACGACGCCGAGACCGAAGAGAACAAGGCCGAAAAGAAGCTTTGCGAAGCGTAGATAAAACCTTTTCAATTGATGACCCCGCCTTCAGACAGGAAAGGATGCCGACGGAATGACCGATGCCTTGAAGAATAGCACATATCGCGGTGTTTCGGCCATGTACCGTGCGATCATTCAACCTGTTCGAGAAGACCGTTGCCGCTGTTGATTTCCGGTTTCAGTGAATTCTCCTTTCGCGATTTGTGGGCTGTGACCGCCGGGTGTATCCTGTCAACATAACTTCCTGCCGGAAATGGAGAATGGAGGACCCCGATGACAGAAAAGGTGTTTCTCGACCTCTCCCGCCTTGATACTCACAAGCGTAAAAAGCTGGAAAAGGGCCTCGAGGAGCTTCATGGCTCCGGTCGTGCAGCCGAATCAGTCAGCATCAGGCCTCACCGGGAGGGTGAACTCGGCTGGATCACCTGGCGGCACTGTGTTCTCTACAAGGAAGAGTACGGTTTCGACGAAACCTTCGAATATTATCTGCTTGCGGGCATGGTCCAGTTCCTCCGGGACCTCAAGGGACGGGGGGAGGTTTGGGTGGCCGAATGCGGGGGGGCCGTCGTCGGCTCTATTGCCATCGTCGAGATTACCCCTGCAGAGGCGCAGCTGCGTTGGTTTCTCATCGAGCCGGGTTTCCGGGGGATTGGTTTGGGAAGGGCGCTCATGGAAAGGGCCCTTGGGTATTGCCGGGAAAGAAGCTACGACAGGGTATTTCTCTGGACCGTCAGCGAACTCCTGGCAGCGCGGCATCTTTACGAAGTCTACGGTTTCTCCCTGGTGGAGACGAAGTCCCACTTTATATGGGGACGGGATATCGTCGAGGAACTCTGGGAGATTGATTTGGCAGCAAAGGCCCGAGAGGCCGGGTAGATTCCCCGCATGCTGTGAATCATGAAAAAGGCGAGACGTTACGTTATTTTCCGGAGACGGGGATCCGGGACTTCCGGTATGATGCTGGAGAGAAAATAACCGCCGTGTCGGGATTCCTTAAAGACGCTGAAAGGGGCTGCTTCTTTTGAACGAAAAGGAACTTTCGGCTACACGTTGTGTAACAGCTTTTCTGCTTGCAGTAGGCTTGGTTATGGGCGGCTTCTCCGGTGTTCCGTCGCATCCTGCAACCGCACAGGAGCAGGAAACCGAGCAGGAGCCGGGACAAAAGCTGGAAACGGAAACAGAAAAGGATGCGGCGGCCCTGGTTGAAGAAGGCGTGGAAAAGGCCAAGGCCGGGGAATTTCAACAGGCCCTGGATCTTTTGACCCGTGCCCTTGAACTTTTGCCGGAACAGGCGGCAGTGCACTTTAACATCGGCGTCGTCCTCGAAAACCTCGGCAGGGTGGAGGAAGCGATCCCGCACTACGAGGAGGCGATTCGCCTCAAACCGGACTTCCCCGGCGGTTACAACAACCTCGGGAATGCTTTCTGGAAAACGGGCAATATGGACAAGGCGGAGGAAATGTTCAGGGAAGCCCTCGCTGTGGATCCTGATTACGACCTGGCCAGGATTAATCTGGGGAACGTCCTTCTGGCAAGGGAAAAGCCCGAGGAGGCCCTGGGCGTTTTCCGCGAGGCCAAGGAAAAAAACCCCGATTCAGCGCAGGTTCATTACCTCGAGGGGCGTTCCCTCGCCTTGCTGGGCAGCTATGAGCAGGCTGTCAACGCCTATGAAAAAGCCCTGTCGCTGGATCCCCAAATGCATGATGCCCTATTTCACCTGGGGCTGGCATGGGGACTTCTCGGTAACCGCGAAAAGAAAATTGAAATTTTGCGGGAATACGTCGACAAAAGACCTGACGATCCGGCGGGGCACCTTCAGCTTGGAACGGCGCTGGTGCGAAACAGGAATTTCCATGAAGCCGAAACCGCCCTCAAAAAAGCCGTGGAGCTGGATCCCCAGTCATTTGCGGCCTGGAATAACCTCGGCCAGGTGCTCGTTTCCATGGCACGGTACGATGAAGCCCTGAAAGCGGCGGAAACCGCCGTGAGGATCAACCCCGCGTCCCCCCAGGCGTATAACAGCCTGGGCTTCGCGCTGGTCGGCGTGGACCGGTTTGAAGAAGCGAGTGGTGCTTTTGAGGAATCCATAAGACTTGATCCCGATTTTGCCGACCCACACTATGGGCTCGGAGTGGCCGCTCTCCTTTCGGGTGATACCAGGACCGCACAAAAGCAGAAGGAAATCCTGCAGAGGCTCAACCCCAGGATGGCGGAGCAGCTCGACAACCTCATACATCAGAAGGAGTGACCGCTGATGAAACCAAAATCGAAGCTGCTTGTGGCTTTTACGGTATTTCTTGTCCTGGTGTCGACGCCAGCTGCTCTGGCGGGGACAGCGGCTTCGGAAGATGAGTTTGCCGTTCTCGAACAGGAACTTCAGAAATCACTCCAGGACGGGAAACTTGCCATTCCGCAAAGACCAGGTTCGGGGGATGAAGGAATTGAAGGAGAGGAACCTGCAGAGCTATGCGAGGGAATGTTTCACCGGATTACATTCTCGGCGAAGGGAACGCGCTCCGAGGCCCGACACGGCTTCATTGAAGTCGAAGGCTACACACTTCCCGACGTTTTTACGGAAGTTGTCTATCGGGGAATCGGAGTCGGCTTTCGTACTCGAAGCCATATGTGGGGTGACGACGGCTACTGGCCTGATGCCCGTGTCTCTTTACCGGAAGAAAAGGGCCCGGCTCTTTCGGCAGAAGCAAGGGAGCGTGGATGGGCGATGACCGACGAGACTCCCGAGAAACTTCCGGAAAATTGGGCTTTTGTTAAGTGGAAAGACGGCTCGGCCTTTGTCACGGCGGACTGTCTGAAGGATTTCGTTGAAGAAATGGAATTGCCCCTTCTGGAACGTTACGGAGAGCTGATGGAAATACCCCGGGAGGAAACCACTCCGAAGATGGAATCCGGCTCATAAAGCAGGAACATTCCGGCTTGCAATCTGGGAATTCCACTGGCGGCCCCAAAGGGCCGCCTTTTTCGCGTCACAATCTCGGACGGGTGATATTTGGCTCAGGCCTTGTTTTTAATCGTTCAGCCCATGCCAGTTGATATACTGAAAATGAGGATCCAGGTTTTGTCGGAGGTGCTGCAATGAACGAAACGGGACAAAAGACCACGAACGAAAAAATGATCCTGACGCTGGAGGTTAATGACACCGTCGTTTTTGAATACCTTCAGCGGTTTCCAGATTACGAACGGCCGCAAAAGGCCCTTGACGCCCTCAAGGTCGGCGTCATTGCCATCCAGTCGGCGTCGCCTTCTCTGGACACCCGCGTGGTAGAAGAAAAATTTCGCCAGGTCGAGCATGAAATGGACGAGAAGATGTCCGCCTTCAGGGAAGACCTGAGACAGCGGCTGGAGCAGTATTTCCGGGCCGAAGGCGGATCGGTCCCCCTGTGCATCGAACGACATTTCGGGGAAAACGGCAGTGTCTCGCGGATATTGGAAAGCTATTTCAGTTCCGAAAAGGGAAAACTCTGCGACATCCTTGAAGGCAAGGTAGGTCCCAACAGCTATCTGGGGAGGCAGATCGATCCTTCCAACAGGGAAGGGCTCCAAAGCCGCATCGAAAAGACCGTGGAAGAAATCCTCCGGGAAGGCTCCGGCCGCATCATGGAATCCTTCTCCCTGGACGACGAGACCAGCGCCTTGAGCCGGCTCAAGCGGTCCCTCAGGGAAGAAATCGAAAAGCTTCAAAAGTCCACCTCCGAGAACTACGCAGAAATCCGCGGCCTTCTGGAGAAGGAAAAGGGACGCCTCGAAGAGGCAAAGCGGGGCACCGCCAAGGGCCGTGATTTCGAGACAGCCCTCTACGACCATCTCGCAGCCCTTGCCCGGGGCCTCGACGACGAGTCGGAAAACACATCCGGCGCGAAAGGCCTCGTGGCCTACGAGAAAGTGGGCGACTACGTGGTCCGCCTGGGGGAAACCACCCGTGCGCCGGGGAAGGTGATTGTTTTCGAGGCAAAAAAAGCCTCGGGGTATACCCTCAAGAAAACCCTGGAGGAGCTCGACAGGGCAAAGAAAAACCGTGGTGCCGAGATCGGCGTTTTCGCATTCTGCAAGGGCACGGAGCCTCCGGAAGTGGACGATTTCTACAGGTACGGCAACGACTTTATCGTGACCGTCGACGATGAGCACCTCGCCGAGGGAAGCCCGCTGCTTTTCTTCGATGCCGCCTACCGGATCGCCCGGACCCTGATTGTCTCCAGGGTTCGGGAAGAAGAGGAGCAGGCCGTCGACGCCGATTATATCCGCAGCGAGATCGAGAACATCATCGGCGCTCTCCGGTATGCCTCGGACATCTTCACCAAGGTCGGCACGATCCGCAACAGCGCCGACGCCATCGAGAAAGACACCGAAAAGCTGCAAGGCAAGATAGAAGAGCACCTGGGCAACATCTCCGCCCACCTTCCTGTCTGAGAAAAGAAAAAGGCGGCGCCCCGAAAGCGCCGCCTTGTGTATCAGGTACCTTCGTAAAGGGGAGGGGGGCAGTTCAGAGCTCGATGACCGTCCCCGCGTGCAGATGTTCGAACCGCCTTCCCAGGACCTTGCGAAACTCGCACAAGGCAGGAAGCCCCGTGCAATGTCCGGTGACGATTTTTTTGACGTCAAGGTCCACCAGGGCGGCGGCGGTCTTTTCGATCCGCTCCTGTGATGCCTTGATGAGGTGGAAGCCTCCGACGACCACCTCTACCCGCTCTTCTCCGGTGATTTCCTTCGACCAGTCGATGATGTTGATGATCCCTGCGTGGCTGCAGCCCGAGACGACGGCAAGCCCTTTCCCGGCCACATTCACCGCGAGGGAGAGGTCGTCCCGGATCTCGTCAGGGGAAACCTTTCCGGCTTCGATGTTGTAGGTGCCGATCCCCTGTTTTTCAAAGTCCCGCTTCCGGGGTACTTCACCGGTGGCAACCACGCCTGGGGCGACTTCGAAGGGTTCGTCGACCAGCACCAGTTCGCCCCCGGCGGACTCGATGGCCTCCCGGCCGTTTTCCTTGGTGACGCCGATATTGCGGATCACAGGATCGAAGATGTAGTTGGGGCGGAATATTCCCGGGTGGGCGATCACCGGGAGTCCTGTTTTCCCGATGGCCTCCAGCGTTTTTACGAGTCCCGCCGTGTGGTCGTAGTGGCAGTGGGAAAGGACCACGGCATCGATCGATGAAGGTTCGATGCCCAGGATGTCGAGGTTGTGCAGGATCGGCAGGGCCGACTGGCCCGTGTCCATGAGGATCCTGTGACAACCGGAACAATTCTGAACCTCAACGAGCAGGGAAATCCCGTGTTGTGCCAGAAAGGGTGTTTCGTACCCCGCGTAATCGTCGAGTACCGTGACGATCCGCGCCGCATCTGTTTCATTTGTGAACTTCACGCGACCACCTCCGGAACCAGGCCGTCTCTTTTGTCACGCCGTAAAGGACGAGGATTGTTGCGGCACCACGAGAGCAAAAACCAGCCTGACAAACCCTGTGCCGCCGGGGAAAAATTGAGTTCCATTGATATTATACCGCCCGTCTGGTGCGCTCCCGGCGGAAAGAACGAAATTCAAAATACCAAAGCACACATGAAATTTCCCCCCCTGCGAAAAAAACAGCCCGACTTGGCAAATTGTCCGGGATAAACAAAGGATGCAAAGAGGTTTCGAAAAAATATATGCTTCAAAAGGTTGCCGGACCTTCCTTCCGGCCTGGCCTCCGCTGACCGTGTCATATTTTTCCGAAAAAACACCAAACCTTGCAAAATTTCCGAAAAGGAGTAGTATCTGTTTCCGTCGTCAACTTCCGCAGCTGGAGATGAATGTACATGACTACGGCTCAGTGGTTGGGCGTCGGAATCTTCGTCCTTACCTACGGTTTTATCATCACCGAACGAATGCACCGGCTCAAGGCGGTCTTTTTGGGGTTTTCCCTGGTCCTGCTTTTTCACGTCATCCGGCAGGAAGAGATCTTTACCTATATCGACTTCAACACCATCGGGCTTCTTTTGGGGATGATGATTCTCGTGGGGATCGTGATGAAAACGGGAATGATAGAATTCGTGGCCTCTGAGGCCGTCCGTCACAGCAGGGGAAACGCGTGGCTCCTCCTGCTTTTTTTGTCCGGCCTGACGGCGGTGACGTCGGCCTTCATCGACAACGTCACCACCATACTCCTGATCGGCCCCATTGCCATGGCCGTCGCCGACGTCCTTGACATCAGCCCCATGCCCTTCATCTATGCCGAGATCTTTGCCTCCAACATCGGGGGCACGGCGACACTCATAGGTGATCCGCCCAATTTGCTCATCGGCTCCGCGGCAGGTCTCACCTTCAACGAGTTCCTTCTCAACCTCGGGCCTCCCGTCATCCTTTCCATGGGTGTTCTTTTCGTCTTGTTGTACATCTGGTACGGGAAGAAGCTCAAAAAGGCCCCCGAGGGTGAGTGGAGCTTCAGGGAACCAAAAAAACCGGCCGACAAATCGCTGACGGTGCGGGTACTGTTTGTTCTGGCCCTGGTGCTGGCCGGATTCCTGCTTCACGGGAGACTCCACCTCGAGGCGGCCACCATCGCCCTTGCCGGCGCTACCCTCGGGCTCCTCGTCTGTCCCGTGGATGTAGAGGATGTCCTGCACCACGTGGACTGGGTCACGATTCTCTTTTTTTCCACGCTCTTCATGCTCGTGGGGACCCTCGAACACCTCGGAATCATCCACATGCTCGCGGAAGGCATGTTCGACCTCGTGGGGGATCATTTCAAAATTCTCTCCATGCTTTTGATCTGGGCCTCCGGGATAATCTCCGCCGTCATTGACAACGTCCCCTACACGGCGGCGGTCATCCCTCTGGTCCGGGAAATGGCCCAAATCGGCGGTTTCGACGCGACGGCGCTGTGGTGGGCCCTGGCGCTGGGGGCCTGCCTCGGCGGCAACGGAACCCTGGTGGGAGCCTCGGCAAACCTTGTCATGGCAGGCATCGCGGGTAAGGCCGGTGTCAAGATAAATTTCAGGAAATTTCTGGGCCGGGGAGTGACGGTCATGGCGGCAACTTTGGCCGTCTCCGCGGTCTACGTCTATTTCCGGTACCTGGTGCTGTAACGCCCTTTCGGTTCGCCCGTGTCTCATTCAACGCTGAAAGAAAACAGTGCGGTACTCAGGTACTTGTCTCCCCTGTCGCAGGCCACCGTCAGGACGACCCCGTCCCGAGGGGCATGGCGGGACAACTCGATGGCACCCCAGACGTTTGCCCCCGTCGAAACACCGCAAAAGAGTCCGTGCCTTCTGGCCAGCCAGCGTGCCGTGTCGAAGGCCGCTTCATCCTCGACGGTCATGATCTGGTCCACCACCTGACTGTTCAGGTTGTCGGGGACGAAGCCTGCACCGATACCCTGGATTCCGTGCGTACCGGGCTGTCCTCCCGAAAGGACCGGGCTTTTGGAAGGTTCCAGGCCGATTATCGAGATAGCAGGGAAGACGGACTTCAGCGTTTTTGCCGTCCCTGAAAGGGTCCCCCCCGTCCCGACCCCGGCCAGGAAGGCGAAGGGTTCACGGCCCCGGAGATCCTGCAGCAGCTCCGGGCCCGTCGTTACGGCATGGGCCCAGGGGTTTCCGGGGTTTGAAAACTGGTCCGGCATGTACGATCCTGGTGTTTCTTCGGATATGGACCGTGCTGCTTTCACGGCACCGGCCATGCCTTCTTTTGCATCGGTCAGGACGACCCGGGCGCCGTAGGCCCGAAGGATCTTTTTTCGTTCCTCCGACATCGAGGCCGGCATGGTCAGGATCACGGGGATGTTCAGGGCGGCTCCCAGCATGGCCAGAGAGATCCCGGTATTCCCCGATGTCGGTTCTACTATGGTCGTTTGGCCGGAGAGCATTCCTTTCTTTTCCGCAAGACGGAGCATTCCCCAGGCCGCCCTGTCTTTGACAGACCCGCCTATATTGGAACCTTCCAGCTTGACCAGAACAGATGCCCCATCTGCATGGGGCCTGAATTCGTAGACCGGAGTTCCTCCCACGAGGTTCCTGAGGGGGAGTGTATCCATTTTCAACATTTACACGGCCTCCCTTTCACGGCTCGGCAGTGTCCCGGCAATCTGCCGCCTGAGAGTGTCCAGTTCCTCCCGCAACTTTTCAAGCCTTTCTGCAAGGGCTGCTTCAGGGACAATTTCCGAGGCAGAATCCGTTGATGCCCTGGCGACGGTGTTGCGGGGCTTGACGATCCTTGCGGGGATGCCGACCACCGTCGTTCCCGGCGGGACATCCCTGACGACGACGCTTCCGGCTCCGACCTTTGCATGTGCGCCAACGGTGACATCTCCCAGTATCTTTGCCCCGCTGCCGATGAAGGCTCCCTTCTTGACCGTCGGGTGTCTCTTGCCTCCCCTTTCGTTGCCTTTTGCCCCGAGAGTCACCCCGTGGTACAGGGTGACATCGTCTTCGATTACCGCCGTGGACCCGATGACGACGCCCATTCCGTGATCGATCAAGACACCTGACCCGATACGGGCGCCCGGGTGGATTTCGATTCCGGTCAAAAGGCGGACGAGATATCCCAGGAATTTTGGAAGCACCGGAATTTTCAAATCGCTGTGAAGGAAGTGGAGAAAACGGTGCGCAACCAGGGCGTGAAACCCGGGATAGCACAAGAGAATCTCCAGGGCCCCTCTCAACCCGCCGGGATAGGCGGGGTCCTTCGTTTTGACCGCTGTGTAGTCGCGACGTATTTTTTTAAACACACCCATGATTCATCTCTCCCCTGAAAAATCTTTTCAAAACCAGTAGTACCTGGCGATTCTTTTACGAGCCTTTCCGGACGACAACATCCACACTCGCCTTCCACAGCGGTCACCCCCTTTATCTCGTCATGGGCAAAACACAAAAAAACGGGCTCTCCTTCTGGGAAAGCCCGTCGCTTCTGTTTTTTTCGAAATCCCTGTTTCCTTTGTCTCGTTTCAGGCATGCGCGGGCTTTGCCCCCGCAGCCTTCGAAGGGCCGCGGCGGATGTCAGTGATTTTTCCACCCGCAACAACAGAGAATATTTGTCCACTTCCGCATATTTAACACCTCTTGTCGGTTCCAGTGCATTGTACGGTGAGAACCCCGGGAGGTCAAGTTTCCGTTGCATCCAGGTCGAAGCCGTCTTTTATCACTTCGATGCATGCTGCCACAACCCGTTCATCATACAGGGTTCCCGCTCCCTTCCGGATTTCGGCGAGGGCCTCATCGATGCCGAGGGCGGCTCGGTAGGGTCGGAAGGAAGACATGGCCTCAACCACGTCGGCTACCGCCAGTATTCGCGCCTCCAGCATGATATCCTCTCCGGACAGCCCCTGGGGGTATCCCGAACCGTCGAGCCGTTCATGGTGCTGGAGCACCATCTCCGGCAGCGGCCAGGGGAACTCGATCCCCTTGAGGATGTCGTACCCGGTCTGTGGGTGGACCTTGACCAGGCTGTACTCCAGTTCGTTGAGCTTTGCCGGTTTTGTGAGGATCTCCGCCGGGATGGTGAGCTTGCCGATGTCGTGCAGGATTCCCGCGGCATGAATCCCTTCGATGCGATCGGATTCCAGACCCATCCTTCGCGCAATCCTCACGGCGAGTTCCGCTACACGTTGCTGGTGCCCAGATGTATAGGGGTCCCGAATTTCCGTGAGTTTACCCAAAGAAAGCAGCATCCCCTCGAAAAGTTCCTTGTAGCGTTTCTCGCTTTGCTGGAGTGCCACCTTCTCCCTTTCTGCCCTGGCGCTGTTGTAGGCGCTTTCGACGAGTGCAGGCAGGCGGTGGAGATAGTTCGAGTTCTTGACGATATAATCCGCGGCGCCAAGCCGAAGGGCCTGTGCCGCGATTTCTTCGTCACCCTGACCGGTGACGAGGACGACGGGGAGGTCCAGTTTCCTTTCGAGCCGGATGGTCTTGAGCACGTCGAAGGCGTTTTCCCCTGGAAGACGGTAATCAAGGAGAACGACATCCCACGGGCAGGGGGCTTCGGGAGAATTCGGCAGTTTTTGAAGCGCCTCTTTGCCGCTTGTAGCGATATCGAGTTCAATGTGGCGGGCGCTACTTTTGATGTGCCTTCTGGTCAGGTCGATGTCCGTCGTGTCGTGTTCCGCGTAAAGCACGCGCAACGGACGTGCCCGAAGGGCACGATCAATGTCGAACCGCTTGAAGGCGTCTTCGAGGGTTTGTGGAAGAAACTCCGTAAAGCCGAGTCGCTTGGGCAGGTAATCGTCAGCACCGGCCTTGATGACGGAAACCACCGTTTCCTCGTCGCCGTGACCTGTCAAAATTACCACGGCCACGGGAATGCCCCTTGTCCGGATTTCCCTCAAGAGATCCAGGCCGGTCCCGTCGGGAAGGTGCAGATCGGCAAGAACCAGATCGTAGTGTTCATTTTCAAGAAGGTGGCGACGCGCTTCTGACAAGGACTCAACGATCTTGATGTCTATATATGGTGCCTTTTTGGCCAGTTCTCGTTTGACGAGATCGGCGTCGTTGGTCTCGTCTTCCACATACAGTACTTTCATGAAATGTCCACCTGCCCTTTGAAAAATTCATTCAGGCGGTCTGTTCAGTACCAGCCAGTATATCTCGATCTGGTGGGTCACATCGAGAAATTTTTCGAAGGCCACAGGTTTGATGATATAGGAATTGGCTCCCAGGTCGTAGGCCCTGCGAATATCGCGGTCTTCTTCGGAAGTTGTCAGGACCACCAGTGGGGTCCTTTTTGATACCTCCCGGGTCTTGTATTGCCTGAGGACCTCCAGGCCGCCGATCTTCGGCAGTTTAAGGTCGAGCAAGATCACTACGGGCGCCTTTTCGCCGCTCTCCCACCGATCCAGCCAGGCGATTGCTTCCGCGCCGTCACGGACGACCTCGATGGGGTTCGAAAGCCTGCTTTTGCTGAAGGCTCTCTGCGTGAGGTCCACATCCAGCGGGTTGTCCTCAATCAGTAAAATCGGGCCCGAATGTCTTCCATTCATTTCGGTACCTCCAGGAAAAATGTCGAGCCTTCGCCGGGCACGCTTTCCGCCCAGGTCCGGCCCCCCATGCGTTCCACAGCCTTCTTGACGATGGCGAGGCCGACACCTGTCCCCTGGTAATCCTCTGGGCGGTGGAGCCTCTGGAAAATGCCGAAGATCCGATCGTGAAATGACATGTCGAAGCCGATGCCTGTGTCGCGGACCCAGATTCTCCAGGATCGACGGGTTTCCTCGCCGCCGATTTCGATCTCTGGTTTTCCGGAAGGATCGCTGAATTTCAGCGCGTTGTCCACGTAGTTGCGCAAAGCCAGGGCAAGCCCGTCCGCATCGCCCCTTATCGTCTCGAATGGTACAGAGACCTTGACATCGGCTCCAAGCGTCTTGATCTCTTCCCGTTTTTCGAAAAGGACAGAATCGACAAGGGAGCCGATGTCGACGGTCCCCGATTTCAGCGGACGCCGTTCCATCCGGGAATAATCCAGAAGGTCGTCGATAAGCCGGCTCATCTGCTGCGAGGCCCCTCGGATGATCTCCAGGAAGTTGCGGCCTTCCGCGTCGAGGTTTTCGTAGTGATCTTCCAGAAGCAGCCGGCTATACCCGTCGATACCCCGCAGAGGGGCTTTCAGGTCATGGGAGACGGAGTAGGTGAAAGTCTCCAGTTCCCGGTTTCTGTTTTCCAGTTCCGCTGTCCGCTCGGCCACACGTTGTTCCAGTTCGGTGTTCAGTTCGCGGAGCTTGCGTTCCGCTTCCTTGCTCTCGGTGATGTCCCTCAGGATGACGTGCAAGGCCGGCTTCCCGTGGAGCGTAAAGGGAGCGGTCGAGACTTCAACGTACACCTCGGTGCCATTGAGGGTCAGGATTTTTTCCTCGGTGGTGGGAACCTCTTTGTTCTGTTCACGGACGAGTGAGATGCGCTTTTTAATCAATTCGTGAAATTCCGGATGGAACAGTGTATAAATCGAGCGTCCCAGAAGGTGGTCCGGTTCTTTCGCTTCGCAAAGCTTCAAACAGGCCCTGTTGGCCATGACGACCCGGTCGTTCTGATTGATAAAAACGGCCACCGGTGAATTTTCGAAGAGACTCCGGTACCGCTTTTCGCTTTCGGCAAGGGAGAGTTCCGCTTTCTTTTGCCTTGTGATAATCGTCCAGGTCCCCACCACGTCTTCGGCGTGTCTTCCACTGCCCGACGTCCGCATTTCTTCCCGAACCCATATCACCGACCCGTCCTTGCAGAAAAGACGGTATTCACGGCCCAGTGATCCTTTTTCGAAGAGATCCGAGATTTGACAGTCGATTCCCGGAAGGTCCTCGGGGTGCACATGTTTTCGCCACCAATCAGGCTCCAGCGCTTCGGAAGAAGAAAAGCCCAGAAGCTGCTGCAGGTTTTCGCTGAACCAGACCGGCCTGATTTCCCCCTTCTCAATCCTTCCCGCCCAGGTCACCGTGGGGCTGACCTTGAGGTAATGCTCCAGGCGGTGGAGGACATTTTCCTTCCGCGCAACCTCGGCCAGCCTTTCCTTATGCATCTGTTCCATGCGAGTGAACTGGCGTTTCATGCCCAGGTAAAGGAGGATGGATGTTACCGCAACAAAGCCCATGCCCTTGTAGACCTCGAGGTTGATATACCTGCTTGGATCGTGAACAAGAAAGGCCAGAAACCGTCCCGAAAAAAAGATCCACAACGCTGCAACTACGGCATAGGCGAGGGTTATCCGAAGCGCCGGTTTTGTAGTGGAGTCCTTCATGGGGGTCTCCTTTTTTTTGCTGGTCTCAGACTGCAATCTCTTGTAAACAGGGATTGTAGCAGCAAAGATAGTGGTCGGCGATAACTTGATAGATTCAACACATGAACAAATGATATATGCAACTCTGCGTAGATTTAACAGGAACCTTTTAAACCATTATAGAACGCCCTGAGGAAAATACTAGCGAAAGGTGCCGGAAAAAATTCCATTCAGTAGGAAGGTGATGTGTAATCTTCTAGATAGGATGGTTAAAAAAATCGGTTTTATCTGTGTGTGGCATTCAAAAGAAAGTCAAATTACATTATAATATGACCAAGAAGCAAAAGTTAATATAAAATGTTTTTAGAGTAGTTGGATACGCGCATCATAAATTCTGTCTTTAATTTATTACCCCCAAAAAATTCGGGAGGTTTCATGCAGAAAAAGCTGGAATTTAATTCCAATATTTGGGGCAAGAAAGACAAGACGGAAGGGCATACGCGTCCGTTGCTTTACCACATGATCGATGTTGCAAGTGTCGTAGAATCGATGTGGGATTCTGTTTTTCAACATGACACTCAAAACTACTTAGCGATGGCTTTGGGCCTTTTCGACAATAGCTCGAGAACAAAAAAATATATTAG
>NPIE01004766.1_pt1 | contig 54875 bp, 46 predicted proteins | sample 8637661 | NCBI WGS metagenome assembly NPIE01 (sample SAMN07420842, study PRJNA396082) | bioreactor metagenome | isolation source: sample BA12 brine-fed electro-methanogenic bioreactor BA | place: Japan: Kochi | collected 2016-12-09 | reverse complement strand
AGGTCCCGCGGGTCGACGTACGGCGCTTGACACATACCGGACTTTACTGTATCCTGTCGACTCAGGTTGACAGGCGCCGTTAACCGAAAAAATTAACAAGTTTTAGGAGGAAGTATTTTGACAACTGAAGGAACAGTCAAGTGGTTCAACGAGTCCAAGGGTTATGGTTTCATTACAGCAGAGAGCGGTAGCGACGTTTTCGTTCACTATTCCGCGATCGAAGAAGATGGTTTCAAAACCCTGGCTGAAGGTCAGCGCGTTTCCTTCGAAGTCGTCGATGGGTCCAAAGGTCCCCAGGCTTCGAATGTCGTAAAACTGTAAAAGTGCAGTAACGAACAAATATAGAAACAGCCCTTCAAACGACGAAAAGCGGCACCTTTAAAGGTGCCGCTTTTCGTTTTCTGAAGGTTCGTGCCGGTCGATCTGATTGAATATTATACGCGCAAAAAAGAAAGGCCGGGATTTCGCCCGGCCTTTCTCGATTCGGTTTCGAGGCAAATCTACTCTATTACAGGAACCTCCATGCCAATTTCCTTGTAATATTTAGCAGCGCCCGGGTGCACAGGTACGGAAACGCCTTCAAGAGCGGTGTCGAGAGTGATCTGCCTGGCCCTTGCGTGTACCTGGTAGAGGTCGTCTACATTTTCCCAGAAAGTCTTGGTTATCTTGTAAACAAGGTCGTCGCTAAGGCCGGCGTCACAGACCCACATGGCCTGTACGGCGACGGTGGTGGTGTCCTTGTCCACTCCCTTGTATGTCCCGGCGGGAACGACATTCTTCACGAAGAATGGATACTCGCTGTGAAGTTTGTCTATGAACTCCTCGTCGAATTCAACGAGGGTGATGTCGTGAAGAGTAGCGAGGTCCATGATCGAAGCTGTCGGATACCCTGCCACAACGAAGCCTACATCAAGCTGTCCGTCTTTCATGCGCTGGGCAGTGTTGTTGAAGTCCAGGAAGTCGGTGTTCATATCGCCGAACTTGTAGCCGAGAACCCGGAACATCAGCTGGACGTCCGCGAGAACTCCTGAACCCGGAGCCCCTACCGAAACCCGCTTGCCGGGCAGGTCCGTGATCTTCTGTACCCCCGATTTTTTCATGGCGACTACCTGGATCGTTTCGGGATAGAGAACCGCAACAGCCCTGACGTTCTTGTAGGCTTTGTCGAACATCATCTGGCCGTTGTAAGCGAAATAGGCGACGTCGTTTTGCACGAGCGCCATCTCGATCTGGTTGGTTCCGATGAGGTTTAGGTTAGCGACTGACGCGTTGCCCGTTTCGGCGGTCATCTGCACGTCGGGGAGATTCCTGCTGACTATATCGGCCATGCCTCCTCCGATCGGGTAATATGTTCCGCCTGTTCCGCCTGTTGCCAGGGAAACAAAAGTCTGCGCCGACGCTACACCCGCAAGGGCAAAGACCAAAACAAGAGCAACTGCCAAAATCTTTCTCATTAAACACCGCCTCCTCCAAAATAGTCGTACTCAAAGACCCCACTGGACAGTATTGCCTTGCCTGGTTTCGGTGAAACCACCTCCCTCTTTTGATAACCTTGAAGAGGATCTTCATGTGCATTTTCAGACAAATACAGTATAGGCCGCAACGGTGATACGATCAAGTTTTTCGGGAGATGGAAGGAGTTATAGGCGGAATCAAGGCATTTGTTATATACTACGCATGGTTTGTAAAGGGGTAGAGCACAGTGCGGTTTTTCAAATATCGGGGAGATGGTTGCATGAACTGGAAAAACATATTCAATGGCGGAGAAACCTCTTCTGAAGAGGATCGCAAGACGACGCAAGACAAAGCAGAGGGGGATACGTCTGGTTCAGAAACTTGTTTCACTGAAGGATATCATGAAGGCGTGGACATTGAACTCTCGGTTCATATAAAGCTGACAGACGAAAGTCAGGTTGGAAGAGTCGCGATTCTTCTGGCATCGACTACAGATTCAAGGGAAGAATCGGCGTTGAAAAGGCAGATCGCAAAATCGGGCTGGCGAGCGGTCGCTACCGAGGTCGGGGGACTTGCCGGTGAACTGCCCCAGAAAATTACGCGGGCCGTCGTCGGAGCTGCGCTGAATTCAGGGGTTGTCGAGAAAAAAGGCGGGGAAATGCATGCGCTCATGCATGCAGCCCTGGAGGCGATGAACGGCTTCATCTCTATGAGTCTCCTGGAAGCGAGCATCGGAGCCAAAATAGCCATAGTACGTAACCGTTTCTGGCTTGCCGTAGCGGTAGTCGGCGATTCCGCCTATCATGCCGTTGCCCACCATGAGAGGTGCGGCCTTGGTGTCATGCATCTTTGAAAGGCGGCATATCCCTTTGCGAGTTGGCAAGGGCCTTGTGCGGAAAAGGCGAGTGTGATAAATTCTCAGTTCGTGGATCATAACAAGCGAAAAGCGGCAGGGAGGTGCCTTAAACTGTGAAAAAAGATATTCATCCGGAATACAAGGAATGCCACGTTGCCTGTGCTTGCGGGAACACATTTGAAACCAGGTCGACCGTTGGAGAAATAAAGGTGGCCGTCTGTTCTTCATGTCATCCTTTCTACACCGGCAAACGGGGTTCCGTGGTCCTGGAAGCAGGCAGGCTGGAGAAGTTCCAGCGGAAATACGCGGGTACAAGGTTCGGAAAGAATCAGGACTCCGAAGAATCCGAAGAAAAGGAAAACCGGGAATAGCACCTGCTATTCCCGGATGTTTCTGTCATGAAACTGGCGGTTAACCTGCTTTCCAGCTCCCCGGAACCGGACAGAATAGTCGCCGCGGCCGCGCGGCTTTGTTACAGCGATGTTTCTGCGGAAGAACTGCTTGGGGGGCTGGAAAGTGAAAAAATCCGCGGATTTTTGAAACATCTTCGGGAATCGGGTCATTTATCGCCTTTCGAGCACGTTTCCTTCACCTTTGCAGTCGACGGGATAAGCCGAGTCTGTTCGCATCAGCTGGTCAGGCATCGCCTGGCGAGCTACTCACAACAAAGCCAGAGATACGTTGCCATGACGGGACCCGATGTCGTAGTCCCGCCTTCCATAAGGGACGAACCCGGTTTGAAAGAGCGTTTCATCGAGCTTGTAGCGGCTTGCCACAAAGCCTACGGGGAATTTATCGAAAAAGGCGTACCCCGTGAGGATGCAAGGTACTTGCTCCCACACGGATGGCAAACGCGACTGGTGATGACCATGAACGCCAGGGAGCTTCATCATTTTTTCCGCCTGAGGCTTTGCAGAAGGGCCCAGTGGGAAATCAGGGAGCTTGCGAGGAGGATGCTGGCCCTCGTCCGGTGCGAGGCTCCGCTTCTTTTCGACCTGGCAGGTCCGGATTGTCTTGTCGACGGCGAATGCGGCGAGTCAAATCCCTGTGGCAGACCCTATGAGTCGATGGAGGAACTGCTGTCGGATGAAACGGTTTTTTGAACGTGTTTTGCTGGTTCTATCCTTCCTGGTTTCAATTTCCCCAAAACGGGAGATACCTGTTGGAGGGCAAGCGGTCATAGAAGGTGTCTTGATGCGCGGCCCCCTTCGCTGGGGTCTTTCCGTAAGAAACCCGGAAGGCGACATAGTTAGCGATGCCTGGGAAAATCGACCCTGGTCCAGCTCGATGCCCTGGAAGCTTCCTGTGCTCAGAGGCATGGTTACCATGGCCGAAATGCTCTATACAGGTACCAAAGCCCTTGCTGTTTCAGCCGAAATTTCCCTTGGCGAAGAAGAGAGCCTGGGTACATGGGGGTTTTTGCTTTCCATCTTCGCGGCGGTTTTGGCCGTGGTTTTGCTTTTTGTCGCGCTTCCCCTTTTTGCAGGTGATGTGGCAGGGAAGATTTGGTCGCTGTCGCAGGGCTGGAGGAACCTTATAGAAGGTTTGGTGAGAGCGGGCGTATTCGTTGGCTATGTCGCAGTAATAGGATTTTGGAAAGAGATAGGACGGGTTCTCGAGTATCACGGGGCTGAGCACAAGACAATAAACGCCTTCGAAGCTGGAAAAGAAATGGTCCCGTCCAAAATCACGGATTGTTCCAGGATTCATCCCCGCTGCGGCACTTCGTTTTTGCTTGTGGTGGTTGCCGTAAGCGTGATCGTTTTTTCGGTCGCAGGCCATGGAGGATTGGTATGGAGGGTAGGTTCCAGGGTTTTTCTCTTGCCGGTCGTAATCGGCATATCCTATGAAATAATCAGGTGGTGCGGAAAAAACCGCAAGGTGGGAAATTCCCTTATGGCGCCTGCTTTGTGGCTGCAGTATCTTACCACCAGAGAGCCTGACGAATCGCAGATATCCGTGGCTTTGATGGCGCTCACAGTCGCTTTGGGAGATGAAAGTCCTACCAGGGAAATCGCAGGCGGTGAAACCGATGGAAATAGCAAAAAAGCTTGACGAGGTCGAGAGTTCTTACATGGAACTCGAAAAAAGAATGGCGGAACCCGGCGTGGCGAAAGACCCTCAAAAGCTCCAGGAGCTTGCGAAAAGGCATGCCGGGATGGAGCCGGTTGTTCAAACCTACAGGAAATACAAGAAAATCTTCCAAAGGATCGAAGAAGCCAGGTCTTTCCTTCACGGTTCGGACAAGGAACTGGCGGAGATGGCCCGGGAGGAAGTCGCGCTGCTTGAACCTGAGCTCGAAAAACTGGAGGAAGAACTCAGGATTCTTCTGTTACCGAAAGATCCCAACGACGAAAAAAGCGTCATCATGGAAATAAGGGCCGGTGCCGGTGGCGAGGAAGCAGCACTCTTTGCCGGAGACCTTTACAGGATGTATGCAAGGTATGCCGAGCGCAAGAACTGGAAGGTGGAAATACTCACGAGCAACGAGACGGGCATAGGCGGCTATAAGGAAATAGTCTTCAGAATAGACGGTCACGGAGCGTACAGCGAGCTCAAGTACGAAAGCGGGGTACACAGGGTACAGCGGGTCCCCGTTACCGAATCGGGCGGCCGCATACATACCTCTACCGCGACGGTGGCGGTGTTGCCAGAGGCCGAGGATGTCGACGTGGACATCCGCCAGGAGGACCTCAAGATCGACACCTACCGAGCGAGCGGGGCAGGAGGACAGCATGTCAACATGACCGACTCGGCGGTGAGGATAACCCATTTGCCCACCGGGATAGTCGTAACGTGTCAGGACGAACGATCCCAGATAAAAAACAGGATAAAGGCGATGAAGCTTCTACGCTCAAAGCTTTTGGACCTCGAAATCCAACGCCGCGACGCCGAACTCGCCGCCGAACGCAAGGGACAGGTCGGAACGGGTGACCGGTCGGAACGTATAAGGACTTATAACTTCCCCCAAAACAGGGTAACCGATCACCGGATCGGTCTTACACTCCACAAGCTCGAAAGCATGCTGGAGGGAGATTTGGAAGAAATCCTCTCCGCCCTGACATTTGCGGACCAATCGGAGAAACTGAAGCAATTGGAGGCATAGCTCCATGGAGTTGGGCAGGGCAAGGAGTCTTGCCGTAACACTGCTTGAGGGTGCCGGCATCGAAAGCGCGGACCTCGAGGCAGATTTGTTGCTTGTGTGGGCTACGGGATTTCAAAGGGGCTATATTCACGCCCATCCGGAAAAAATCCTCTCCGAAGAGCAACTCAAAACGTTTTTCGAGGCGACGGAAAGACGATGCGGCAGGGAACCCTTGCAGCACATAACGAAGGAAGCAGGGTTTTTTGGTCTTTCCCTTTTGATCGAACCGGGTGCCCTGGTTCCCAGGCCGGAGACGGAGATAGCCGTAGAGGCCGCCCTGGAAAGTTTCAGAGGCGGTCTTTTCGTCGACTGGGGTACGGGAAGCGGCTGTATAGCCGCGGCCATTCTTGAGAACGCGCCCCGTTCCTTTTGTGTGGCCGTAGAGCGATCGCCGAGCGCAATAAGGGTAGCCTGGAGGAACTTCAAAAAACTTGGCCAGATTTCACGGGTCCTGCTATGGCACGGGAGCGACCCGTGGCAGGTGCCGCTTAAAGCGCATTCGGCAAGCCTGTTGGTCAGCAACCCGCCTTACATCCCCGATCCGGTCATTCCGCTGCTGATGCCCGAAGTGCGCATCCACGACCCATTGAGTGCCCTTTCAGGGGGCAGTGACGGCCTTGACGCCTACAGGATCCTGTTGCCCTGGGCATGGCATGTCCTCGAAACGGGGGGGACTCTGGTCCTCGAAACAGGAGGCAAAGAGCAATGTGAGAGAGTCAAAGCGCTGGGAGCTTTCGGTTTTCGGTGCGAAAAAACACTGTGTGATTTTTCAGGAATCGCACGTGTTCTTGTGTTGAAAAAAGAGTGAGTTCCGCTTTTATAAAAATGCTTACTGAGACAGGAAAACAGACAAGGCAAATCCGCTTTCCGACCTTTTGGGACAGCCAGGAGCGAGTTTGATACAATAAAGGAAACTTTCATAAAGCCAAGTTTGCAAAATCTTCGGGAGGTAAAGAGTGCATGGAAAAAAGAGAGCTTGTCATAATCGGTGCGGGGCCGGCGGGATTGACCGCCGCGATTTACGGGAAAAGGTCGGGTCTCGATGTACTGGTTCTTGAAAAGAGTGCTCCAGGGGGACAGATCAACGTGACCGACGAGATAGAGAACTGGACTGGAACTATTCATACGAGTGGTCCTGAGCTGGCAGAGAGTTTCAGGAAGCACGCCGAGCATTTCCGGGCGGAGTTTCGCGAGAGTGTAGTCGAGGGTATTGAACTGAGCGACGGCAAGAAGATCGTCAAGACCGATTCGGGTGAGATAGAGGCGGAAGCAGTGATCGTGGCCACCGGCGCGAGCTTCAGAAAGGCAGGCGTCAAGGGAGAGGAAGAATTTACCGGCCGCGGGGTGAGTTACTGCGCAGTCTGCGACGGGGCCTTCTTTGAAGATGAGACGGTGGCCGTCATAGGTGGCGGCAACACGGCTGTTGAAGAGGCGGTCTACCTTACCCGGTTCGCCTCCAAAGTCTACATAATACACAGACGCGACAGTTTCAGAGCCGACAGGACAGCTACTGAGCGAGCCCTGACCAACGAGAAGATAGAGGTAATATGGAACAGTGTGGTAGAAGAAATCGCCGGGGACGAAATGGTTGAAAAAATCCTCTTGCAAAATGTCAAAACCGGAGAAAAGACCGAGCTGCCCGTTGCCGGTGTCTTTGTCTTCATCGGAATGGAGCCCAACGCCGGTTTCATGAAAGATCTGGTGGAAACTGCGCGTGGAGGATGGATCAAGACTAACGATCGGATGGAAACAAGCGTGGAAGGTGTTTTCGCCGCCGGAGACGTAAGGGACAAGTTCCTCCGGCAGGTCGTCACCGCCGCCGGAGATGGCGCTACTGCCGCTATGGCGGCTTACGGCTACATTTCAGAACAGCTTCATTTGAGGCGCAAGGTCCTGGACCCGGAACACGTTTACGTTTTCCTCTATTCAAGCATAGACAAGGACCAGGTGCGGCTGGCTGGCGAGGCGGAAAACCTTGCGGAAGAGAAAGAAGACCTTGTCGTGCTCGACGGGTATAAAAATGCGAGGATGACCGAAAAACTGGGCCTTTCCGAGTTGCCGGCCCTTTTGGAGCTGGAAAAAGGACAAATCAGGCGCAGCGAAAAACCGAAGGACCTTGCGTCGATAAAGGACTTCATCGGAGTTTGAAGACAACCTGCCCTGGATGGAGCACAAATAAAATGACGGGGCAAAGGCCCGTTTCGGAAAACAAAAGAGGGGGAAACGACAGGTGATCATCACAGTCACGCTAAACCCCGCCGTCGACGAAGAATACGTCGTTCCCGAATTCAGACCAGGAGGCTGGTTCAGAACGAGCAGCACCGACCGGTCACCCGGCGGGAAGGGTATAAACGTCTCCCTGATAATGGCGCAGCTGGGGTACACCTCGGCGGCGATGGGCTTTTTGGCCGGTTTCAACGGCGAGTATATCAGGGATGTGCTGAGACGGAAGAGAATAACCACTAACTTCGTACATGTCCGAGGGGAGACGCGCACCAATGTTTATATCGTGGACGAAATCGGCCGGGTGGAAACCGGAATAGCCGAAAGTGGGCCTTATGTTCCCGAGGGAGCGGCCTCGAGGTTTCTTGTCAACTACGACAGGATGTTGGCAAGGGCTCATCTTGTCGTCATAGGTGGCTCCCTCCCGCCGGGGGTGCCCCTCGATTTTTACCGGGAACTGGTGCTGCGGGCCAAAAGTCGGGATATACCTACGATAGTTGATGCGGCCGGACCGCCCCTCATGGAAGCCCTGGAAGCTGGTCCGACAATAGCCAGGGTTGACCGTCGGTTCATGTCGAGAATGGCCGGAGTGGCCCTTACCTCACTGGACAACATTATAGAAGTGGTCTCCAGGGTTCATGACCAGGGGATAGAATGGGCCATGATTTCCTACAGGAATTACGGAGAAGTTTTTTTTACGCCCGAGGGTATATACCTCGCCGAGCACGAGCGCAAGGGGCTTGTCTCCCTTTTCGGGGCGGATGACGCGTTGATAGCAGGTCTTGTGGTAGCGAGGGAAGAGGGTATGGGTGTAGAAGAGACTGTCCGTTTTTCTACTGCCTGTGCCTGGGAGGATGCTCTTCATTTTGAAAAAGGGATAAGGGGAAGAAAAGCCGTCGAAGAGCTCCTGGAAAAAGTACAGATAAAGAAGCTGGAATGACTTGCACATGCACAAATAAAGGCCACGTGCTCTTCGTCTGTTCTGGAAACACTTGCAGGAGCCCGATGGCCGAGGCCTTTGCAAACCATTATATTGGCGAAGCGGGCCTGGATCACATCTTCTTCGCGACTTCGGCGGGTACGGCGGTCTGGAAACGACTACCTGCAGCCGTACCCGCTGTTAACGTCATGAAAGAGTATGGTCTCGATATTTCCAGGCACAAGGCAAGGAGCGTCGAGGATGTGCTTATACCAGATACCTTTCTCATACTTGGGATGACGACAGAGCATGTCGACCTGCTTAAATGCCTGTTCCCCGAAAAAGCGTCCTGCGTTTTCCGATTTACAGACTATGTCTTTCCTGAAGAGCCTTTGTGCGGCGATATCCCGGATCCTTACGGGCTTGACCTTGAGGCTTACAGGTATGTGGCCGGAATACTCGACAGGCTTGCCAGGGGCCTTGTAAAAAGGCTTTCTAAGGAGCGGGATTCCTTTCAAACCAAGTAGGCCGGGTTTGCTCCCGGATGCTTTGGAAATTTCCGTAAAACGGTAAGGTGGATTACAATTTCAATGAGGATCGTCGGTCCGCAGGGACAAATGTAACGTTGTTATTTTGAATTATTCGGCCTGCGAACCGATGAAGAAAGTTTTGAGACGGTAAGGTGCTTTTTAGGAAAAAACCAAAACCAATCAAAACCGAAAAACATAACACACGGACTGGTGTCAGTGTGTTATGCGAAGTTTCAGAGGGCTGTGGTTTGATATGCGGAAAAACAGTTTCACCCGTTTACTGCGTGTTGTGTCCGTTCTTTGCGTTTTGGCGCTTGCCGCCTCTTGCGGGGCACAGGAAGCGAAAGGGGACCTTAACGCCGAAGAAAGGAAGCTTCGCGACAAGGTGTCCGCGCAGGTCGAGGAGCACTGGGAGGTCGTCAAGGATCCGGCGTCCACGGCGATGGTCGAGATGATATGTGGACGTCTGGCTGCTTTTACCTCGCGTGACCTCGACTATACGGCGAGAATCCTGTCCGAAGAAAGCCCGAACGCTTTTACGATTCCGGGAGGCCTTATCTACGTTACCACCGGAATGCTCGATTTCGTAAGAAGCGACGACGAGCTGGCGGCTGTCATAGCTCACGAACTGGTGCATGCCGATAAAAACCACGTGATGAAGCAAGTCGCCAGGAACCAGAAACTGAGCGTTGGGACCCTTCTATTGACGGTAGCCTCTGGTGGTCTTGGACCCGTGGCGATACTTTCCAACCTCATGCAGGTGGCTGTAATGAACGAATACAGTAGGGATTTCGAACGCGAGGCGGACTATGGTTCCATAGAGCTTCTTTACCAGGCAGGATACAGCCCTTCGGCGGCCGTGACCATACTGGAGAGAATGCAGGAAGAAGAAGTAAAACGCCCCTATGTGGATCCGGGGGTCTACAGGACCCACCCAAAAACGCAGGAGAGGGTCAATGATATCATTTCCCGCATAAGAGAAAAGGGTTGGTCCCTCGAGCGTAAAGTTCCACTGCGCCTTCTGATACCGGAGACGACTTGTGATCAAAACAGATGCGCCCTTTACATCGATGACTATGAAATCTGGGCGGGACCGCCTTCGCCCGTGACGCAACAGGTCCTTGAGAGGTTCGAAGAGGCGGTGAGAGAGGGGCTCCAGCTCGAGATCGCCCCCTATGACATACATGTAGTCGAACAAAACGGCATCAGGAAGCTTTTGATCGGGCGCAAGGTGGCGGCTCTTTCGGAGGGACTCCCCGAAGGAATGGCTCCCCTTGATGAAGTGCGCGAGGCGCTGCTGGAGACTTTACAGCGGGCCAAACGGGTACACCCGGTCGCCGAATATTTCCGGTAAATCCAAGGTGACCGGAAAGGAGGTTAATGCCGGTGCCTTACTTGACGCTTTACAGAAAATACAGGCCACAGTATTTCAGCCAGGTCGTAGGTCAGGATGAGGCCGTCGAGGTTCTCAAAAGGGAAGTTGCTTCGGGCAAGACCGGCCATGCCTACCTTTTTTCCGGGCCGAGGGGATGTGGGAAAACCACGGTGGCAAGACTTTTGGCCAAGGCGGTGGATTGCGAGAACCCCGGCAAGGAAGGTGAACCTTGCGGCAGTTGCGAAAACTGCCGCAGCATTACATCAGGCAACAGCCTTGACGTGATTGAAATAGATGGAGCCTCCAACAGGGGAATCGACGAAGTCAGGGAGCTGAAGGAACACGTGTCTCTTTCGCCCTTTTCGGCCCGCTACAAGATATATATCATCGACGAAGTCCACATGCTGACCGACGCGGCTTTCAATGCCCTGTTAAAAACCCTCGAGGAGCCTCCCGCATCGGTCATCTTTATTTTCGCGACAACGGAGCCTTCCAAGGTTCCGGCAACGATCCGCTCCAGGTGCCAGCATATCCCCTTTCACAGGATAGACGCTTCTTTGATGGTTCCCTGCATCAAAGATATCGCGGGCAGGGAAGGATCAAACGTGGAGGAACGGGCGTTATGGGACATCGCGAGGGAAGCTGACGGCTCACTGAGGGACGCCCTTTCCCTCTTGGAACAGGTGCTTTCTCTTGGCGGCGAAGTGTCTTCCGAAAGAGTAAGGGCGCTTTTCGGAGGCGGAAGTCGTAAGGAACTTGAAAGGCTGACGAGTGCACTCAGAAGCGACCGGAAGAAAGCCTTTTTGGAGCTGGAAGATTCTTTCAGGAAAGGTCTTTCCGGCGGACGACTCCTTGAAGGTTTCTTTTCTGTTTTCAGGGATCTTTGGATTATCAGAAAATGGGGTCCCGAAATGGCTTCCCACCTGCCTCTGGCCGAGGAGGAGCGAAACTTCGCAATCTCTGAAAGCGCTTTCTGGCCGGAAGACCTTCTCTGGGAAGGAATGGAGTTTTTCGCCTCGCTGATGCCCAAGGCCCGTTGGGGAATGCGTTCGGACGTCGTGCTGGGGCTTTTAATGGCTTTCTTTGAGAGGGTGCCTGTCGGAGAAAGTGCCGCTGGCGATGCGGAAAAAGAAGTTGCTGAAGTTGCTCCGGAAAGGGAAGAACCTTCCAGAGATATCGAGAAGGTCGAGGAAGAACTGGTGACGCCGGAAGCTGAAAAAGAACAAAAGCCAGAAAGTCAGGCCGTCGAAGAAACACTGGAAAAAATGGAAAGCCTTTCCGTTGGTGCCGCAAATGAAAAACTTTCTCACGAAGCCTGGAAGCATTTTATCGAAAGCTTCTTCCCCGACGACGTCAGCCTGTACTGCGCACTTCTGTCGTCGGTACCGATGATTAACAACGAAAAGCTTTGTATCGTCTTTGACGAAAAAGACCGTGTCTGCTTTGAATTGTGCAAAATCGCGCGCAATGCCGCCAAAATTGCGGCAAGGAAGGAGAAACTGGAAGGAGTTTCGAAGATCCTCCTGTGTTGCGGGGACGAAGAAACGGACACGGAAGCTTCGTCTATTCCCGGGATGAGTTCCGATTCTCCCGGTGCTCCATCTGAAAGGCCGAAAGAAGAGAGCGAAAAAGTGGAAATTCGACGACAAGAGGCGAAGAAAAATGGAAAGACCACAGAAGACGGATCTTCTTCGAAAGTGGAAGATCTGAAAGGAGTAATGAGCCTGTTTGACGCGGAACTTCTGCTTTTGAGGGAAGAAGCGTCCGAAAATGGAGAAAACGGGGGAGACATCATTGAATAAACCTTTTGTACATCTGCACGTTCACTCGGAATACAGCCTCCTCGACGGTGCCATCCGGTGTTCGGAGCTTGCGGAGCGCGCCTCAAGGTGGGGCTGCCCCGCCGCGGCCATTACCGACCACGGCACCATGTACGGCGCTATCGAACACTACGAAAAATGCAAGGCCAGAGGGGTGAAGCCCCTGATCGGGTGCGAGGTATACGTAGACCCCAGGGGGCACACCTGTCGTGACAGGATAGGGAAGAATTTCCATTTGCTGCTGCTTGCAGAGACGCAGGAAGGTTACAAGAACCTGGTGAAACTGGTCTCGATAGCCAACACTGAGGGTTTTTACTACAAGCCTAGGGTCGACCACGAATTGCTTTCAGCCTACCACAAGGGACTTTTAGCGTCATCGGCATGTCTGTCCGGCGAGATCCCTTCGCTGATCCTGGAAAATAATGAAAGCGGGGCACGGGAATGTGCCGAAATGTACCGCGACATTTTCGGCCCGGAAAACTTCTTTCTGGAAATCATGCACAACAGCCTTCGGGAACAGGCTGTGGTCAACAAGGAACTTGTGAGACTTTCAAGGGAAACGGGCATTCCCCTTATCGCTACCAACGACGCCCATTACCTCGAGGCGGGTGATGCCGCATGGCACGATGTTTTACTCTGTGTGCAGACCAACTCCACGGTCAATACCCAAAACAGATACCGCTTCGGTTCGAACGATTTCTACCTCAGATCGCCCGAGGAAATGTGGGAGCTTTTCGGAACCGAGCTGCCCGAGGCGCTTGAAAATACCGTAGCCATTGCGGAACGCTGCAACGTCGAATTCTCCTTTGAGGGGCACCTGTTGCCCGAGGTCCCCGTGCCTAAAGGACGCAGCCTTGAGGAAACCCTTGGCGAGAGAGCCAGGGAGGGCCTTCGTGGTCGCTTGGGTGGTCCCATTCCCGAACACTATCTTTCGCGACTGGAGTATGAACTAGACGTCATCAGGCAAATGGGGTTTTCGGGGTATTTCCTGATAGTGGCGGACATTATTCAGGCCGCCAAGTCGGACGGTGTCCCCGTCGGGCCCGGACGAGGGTCCGCCGCCGGGTCGTTGGTAGCCTACAGCCTTAAGATCACCGAGGTGGACCCTCTAAGGTACGATCTCCTCTTCGAGCGTTTCCTGAATCCGGAGAGGATCAGCATGCCCGACATCGATACGGATATATCCGACAAGAGGCGGGACCAGGTGCTGGAACATATAGTCGAAAAATACGGCAGGGACAACGTGGGCCAGATCATCACCTTCGACAGGATGAAAAGCAAGGCGGCCGTGCGTGATGTAGGGCGCGCCCTGGATATGCCTTACCCCGACGTCGACAGGGTGGCCAGGTTGATCCCCGCGGGGGTTTCGTCTATAGAGGAAGCCATGGAACAAAACCCGGAGCTGAAACAGCTTCATCGCGACGATATGGCTGTACGCAAGCTCCTGGATTACGCCTCCCGCATCGAGGGGCTGGCGAGGCACTGTTCGCAGCACGCGGCGGGCGTTGTAATAACTCCGGGTCCACTTACGGATTATCTTCCCGTCCGAAGGATAGGGGACAATCAGATAGTGACGCAATACGCCATGGAACCCGTCGAGAAACTCGGGCTCGTCAAGATGGACTTTCTGGGACTGCGGACCCTTTCAATGCTGGAAGAGACCCTCGAAAACATAAAGGCAAACGGCAAGACTCCGCCCGATATCTACGATCTTCCCCTGGACGACCAAAAGACCTACGAGCTTCTGTCCAGGGGGGATACACTTGGTGTCTTCCAGCTTGAATCGGCGGGCATGAGACAGCTTCTCAAACGCCTGCTCCCGGATTGCTTCGAGGACCTCATCGCTGCCCTGGCCCTTTACAGACCAGGTCCACTGGGAAGCGGCATGGTCGACCAGTACGTGGAGTGCAAGCACGGCAGGCAGAAAGCATCCTACTTACATCCTCTGCTTGAGGACATCCTGAAAGAAACCCACGGGGTGATCCTGTACCAGGAGCAGGTCATGCAGTGCGCAGCTGCACTGGCGGGATATACTCTGGGCCAGGCGGACCTGCTTAGGAGGGCCATGGGAAAAAAGAAAGTGGAGGTTATGGAAAGAGAACGTGCCCATTTCGTAGAGGGCTGCGGGAAAAACGGCATAGACCGCAAAAAGGCCGAGCAGATCTTCGACATCATCCAGGAATTCGCCGGATACGGCTTTAACAAGTCCCACAGCACCGCCTACGCCATGATCAGTTACCAGACCGCCTACCTCAAGGCTCATTTCCCGGTGGAATTCATGGCAGCCTTCCTGTCGAGCCACATACACTCCAAGCTGGACGTTTTGGCCCGCTACGTGAGGGCCGTCAAGAGTGCGGGCATAAGCGTGCTGCCTCCTGACATCAACAAGTCGGGGTCGCTTTTTACCGTCGACGGTAAAGAGATTCTCTTTGGCCTCAGCGCGGTTTCGAAAGTCGGGGGAGGGGCCGTTGAAGCCATCCTGGCGGCCAGGGAGGGCGGACCCTTCGAATCTCTCTGGGATTTTCTGAACAAGGTCGACATGCGGGTCGTAGGGAAATCCGTGGTGGAAAACCTCATAAAAGCGGGTGCCTTTGATGCCATTTCGACCAACAGGAAGCAGCTTCTTGACAGCCTCCAGCCCATGGTCGAAATAGTCCAGCGTCGGGCGTCAGATGGCAGGCAGCGCTCTCTTTTGACGCTTGTCGAGGAGGAAGAGGACAAAAACGGCCCTCAACTTGTTGATACTGAGGATTTCGATTTTCATACCAGGATGACCATGGAAAAGGAAGCCACCGGACTTTACATATCCGGTCACCCCTGTGAACATTATGAGTCCCTTTACGAAGATATAACCACCTGCACGATTGGCGAGCTTTCCTTCTGGAAGTCATCGGGCTGCCGGCCTGTAGTAGCCGGCGTCGTGGTGGACCTCCAGGAGAAGTTCACCAAAAGGGGTGACAAAATGGCGATTTTCGAAATAGAGGACGTCGAAGGAAAAGTAGAGGCTGTCTGTTTTCCAAAAACCTGGAACGGCCTGGAATACATCCCGGAAAAGGGCGAGGTATGTATAATCACAGGCAAACTTCATGAACGGGACGGCATTAACCTTGTCGTTGATTCCATCCTGCCCGTCGAGAAAGCCAAAGAATGTGTGGCTCCGGCAGTCAGGCTGAGGATTTACGATACGGGGAAAAAACTCAACGGGTGTCTGACGGATGTGTACCGGGAGTTGAAGGGTTATCCGGGTGAAGCGACGGTGTACATCGAATATGTGTCGGATTCCTTTCGGGCCTTGCTTCGTTCGAGGCGCCTCAAGGTCGATCCCGGGAAGCCCTTTGTGGAGCAGATTCGCCGTATCTCGGGCGGCGCTGTCGAAGTGGTGTAGCAAGAGCTGGAACGCAAAGGAAACGCTAAAAAGGAGGAAGGTCGAGTGAGAGACGGGGAAAAAGAAACTGTTTCGGTGATGGCTGATTTCATCGTTGTCAGGGCGCTGGAAAACGGTGTTTCCGTCATCGGGTTGACCCGTGGTCAGGAAACACGTTTCGCCCATAGTGAGAAACTTGACGAGGGAGAGGTATGGATATCGCAGTTTACCGAATACACTTCCGCCATAAAGATAAGAGGAAGAGCCGAAATACTGACAGCCCACGGAAAAGTCGTGAGCGGGAAGGATGCCGATGAAAAAAGTTAAGATTGTCTGTACCCTTGGACCAGCCTGTGAAAAGCAGGAAACACTGAAAGAGATGGTTTTATCGGGGATGGACGTGGCACGGCTCAACTTCAGCCATGGCACCCATGAAACCCACGGCCGTCACCTTGAGAACATTCGTTCTCTAGAAAAATCGCTCGACCGTCCTATCGCCGCCATGATAGATACCAAGGGGCCGGAAATCAGGACCGGCCTCCTTGCGGGGGGCGAACCTCTATATCTTGAAACGCAGGGTGAGATACGCCTTACACCCGACGAGGCCGACGGCACAGGAGGCAGGGTTCATGTGGGTTACGAGCCGCTTTTGACGGAGGTCCAGCCTGGTCAGTCGATATTCATAGATGACGGTACTATACATCTGAAAGCTGAAAGAGTCGACAGGAGAGACCTCGTCTGCAGGGTGATCGTGGGCGGACAACTCGGCGAGCGAAAGGGTGTCTCCATACCAGGTTCGCTTTCTGCCTTGCCAATCCTTACCGAAAAGGACAGGGATGACGTCCGCTGGGCCGTGGAAAACGAACTCGACTACATTGCTCTTTCTTTCGTCAGGAACAGGGACGACATAATGGAAGCAAGGCGCGTCATAGAGGATCTCTGCGGTCACCTCAGGATAATAGCCAAGATAGAAACCCGCCAGGCAGTGGAAAACCTTGAATCCATAGCCGAAGTCGTCGATGGCATGATGGTGGCCCGAGGGGACCTTGGAGTGGAAATCCCCCTCGAGGACGTGCCACTGGTGCAAAAAAGCATCGTTGACCTGTGCCGAAGCCAGGGTAAACCCGTCATAGTGGCCACGCAGATGCTGGATTCCATGATCCGAAACCCCAGGGCGACGCGGGCCGAGGCGAGCGACGTTGCGAACGCTGTGCTTGACGGGACCGATGCGGTGATGCTTTCCGGGGAAACGGCAAGCGGCGCCTATCCGGTCGAAGCCGTCCGTACCATGGCGAAGATCATTACCCGAACCGAAAAGGACGAAAGGTTTTTGTCCGGCAGGGCCGTATCTTACGCGGATATCAACAGTGTGCCCGATGCCGTGAGTCATGCCGCAGGGCTCATTTCCCAACGAATGAGGACCAGGGCCATCCTTTCGCTGACTGAAAGCGGCGGCACTGCCCAGATGGTCAGCAAATACCGCCCCAATTCCATTATTATCGGCTCTACGCCCTCGCGGAAAACATGGAGGGCACTGACGCTCGTTTGGGGTGTTGTCCCGCTTTTGGCCAGGCGTGAAGAGACCCTGGAAAAAGCGCTCGATACGGCCATGGAAAGAGCCATCGACGAAGGGCTTCTTCTGGAAGGCGACCTTATTGTCGTCACCGCCGGGGTACCTGTGGGAATGAGTGGTACCACAAACACGGTGGAAGTGGTCACCGTAGGGCAGATTCTGGTTAAAGGGCTGTCGCTCCTTAAAAAGGACGCCACGGGCCGGATCGTCAAAGCCCATACCGCCGAAGAGGCTAACGAAAAAATACGGGAAGGCGATATCCTCGTAGCGAGGCAGACCGACAGGGATTTCATCCCTGCCATGAAAAAAGCCGGTGCCATAGTGACGGAAGAAGGCGGATTGACCAGTCATGCGGCTATAGTAGCCCTTGAGCTCAGGATTCCGTGCATTGTCGGGGCGGAAGGGGCTCTCGAAGTCCTCGAGGACGACATGATAGCCACCGTCGACGGAAGTCGGGGAGTGGTTTTCAGGGGAAAGGCACACCTGCATTCGGGGCGTTAGTTTTTTCGGTCGATGTGAAAGATAAAAAAGGAAAGAAGTGGCCCTCTCATGGACAACGGTGAAATCATCCTGCAGGAATGGCCGTCCATTGCAGATGAGCGAGGCAAAGAGGCCGGGTCTGTTTCGGGCGGGTTTCCCCACCTTGACGGCGTGCCCTGCTGGCGGGATCTCAAGGACGAAAAAAGAAGGCAAAGCGCCGTAATCCTGGGGTGCACCAAAATTGAGGGCCGACTCTCCGTCCTTTGTGTAAAGCGATCCACCTGCATGCGCCGCCACGCCGGCCAGCTTGCCTTCCCCGGGGGGGCAAGGGAGCCGGAGGACAAAACACCGCTCGAAACCGCCTTGCGAGAATGTCATGAAGAACTGGGGATACCTCCCGGCAAGTTCAGCATGGAAGGCATGCTGCCCAGGGAGTACGCCTATTCGAGCGACTTCGTCATATACCCTTTTTTCGCACAAGTCGATTTCGATGAAATCAGAAGATATATCCGTCCGGACCCGGTGGAGCTCGAAAGCGCCTTTCTAGTGTGCATCGATCGGCTGCGAATGCCTCCCGAGCTGTTTTGGGGGAGATCGGAAGACAGGACGTTTATGTACCCGGTTTTCAGGACTGACGGAAAACGCGTTATATGGGGGGCTACCGCCCGGATTCTCTGGAGGTTTTTGCGAGGCCTGAAAAAACAGAACGGAGTCGTGCCGTGTCTTTGATAGGCGCTCACGTTTCCGTATCGGGAGGGTTGCACAGGGCGATCGAAAGAGGAGAGGCCCTGGGATGCGAGGCCATTCAGATTTTTACTAAAAACCAGCTCCAGTGGCGTGCCTCCCCGATCCCGCAGGCCGCAAGCGAAAGGTTTCTCAAGGCATGGATCGAAAGCTCCATACGCAAGGTAGTGGCTCATGGGTCCTACCTGATCAATCTGGCGGGTTCAAACGAGATCAGGAAGAAAAGCATCGATGCCCTTTCGGACGAACTCCTGCGCTGTGACCAGCTGGGGATCGACGATCTGGTGTTGCATCCCGGGTCTCACCGAGGCGACGGTTGGGAGGTCGGCTTTTCCAGGGTTGTCAGTGCGCTGGAAGCTGTACTGGACAGGACGGAAAGCCTGAGGGTCCGTATTCTGCTTGAGACCATGGCCGGACAGGGGGACGGGATCGGATCTTCCCTAGAGGAGCTTGCCGCCCTTTTCGACGCACTTGAAGTCGCCGAAAGGATAGGGATATGCCTGGATACCTGTCATCTTTTCGTGGCGGGTTACGAAATCCGTTCTCGCGAAGGGTACGAACGAATTTTGCGGCGCGTAGACAAATATTTCGGACTTGAACGGGTAGGATGCTGGCATCTCAACGATTCAAAGGAAGAAAAAGGTGTGCGCAGGGACCGTCACCAGCATATCGGAGCCGGCAAAATAGGGAATGATGCCTTCGGAAGAATCGTCTCGGACCCCCGCTGGGAGGACACGCCCTGTATAATCGAAACGCCGAAGGAAGACCAGGGGGACGTGAGAAACCTGTCTATTTTAAGGAAATTGCGAGGCTTCTGAAAATGGGTCGCCCGTCTTGGTGTTTGAGGGATTTACGTCAGATCAGGGAGGCGTCAGATGTTCGAATACCCTAAGCTTTTGGTAGATACGGGAGTTATACGGAGCAATGCCCTGAAAGTAACGGGCCTGTGCGCTCAAAAGGGAGTTTCCCTGTGGGGGGTTACCAAGGGGCTATCGGGGCGTCCCGAAGTCGCAAAAGCCATGCTGGAGGGTGGATGCAAAGGGATAGCAGACAGCCGCTGTGCCAATATCTTACGCATGAAAAAAGCCGGAGTGAAAGGGCCTTTCATGCTGCTGCGCATTCCCATGCTCAGCGAACTCTCCTTCGTGGCTGAAAACATCGACGTGGTGCTCGTTTCAATGACCGAGACCGTTGAGGCACTGGACGCGCTGTGCCGAAACGCTGGAAAACGCTCGCAAGTGATTGTCATGGTAGACATGGGAGACCTCAGGGAGGGAATCTGGCCCAACGAAGCGGAGCGAATGGGAGAGTGCCTCAAAAAATGCGAGGCCGTCGATTTCCTGGGTGTGGGGTCTAATTTCGGGTGTCTTTCGGGAGTGCTTCCCACGGAAAAGAACCTCTCGGCCCTCGTTGATGTCGGAAGGGAACTTGCCGATGCTGCGGGAACGGACCTGGCAGTAGTCTCAGGCGGAGCGACGTCGTCGCTTTATCTTCTCGAAGAAGACAGGATGCCCGTGGGTGTTAACCAGCTAAGAGTGGGAGAGGCCATTCTGCTCGGGACCGACGTAACGGGTAAAAGGGAAATCCCATACCTTAACAAAAACGCCGTGGAAATAAGGGCGGAAGTGGTGGAGTGTCGGCGCAAGCCCACGAAACCCATCGGCGAGATAGGCGCCGACGCCTTCGGGAAGGTCCCGGTATTTGAGGACAGGGGGGAGCGCCTGAGGGTAATTGTCGCCATGGGACGCCAGGACGTGATGCCGGAGGGGTTGAGGCCTCTTTTGAAGGGAGCCTCCATTATAGGAGCCTCGAGCGATCACCTGACCATAGATGTGGAAGATACGGGCAAAAGCTTCAGGCCCGGGGATATACTGGCCTTTGCGCCCGACTACGGAGCGATGCTTGCCGCGGCGACTTCGGGTTACGTGAATGTTAGAATACTCTAGAAAGGACCTCCGGAAGGGCGCGAAAAGCCTTTCCCGGACGGAAACAGGCGGTCATGCTTGAAAACATACGGTGGCAGGATTTTATAGACATAGCGATAATCGCCTTCATCTTTTACAGGATTTTGCTTCTTCTGGTGGACACCAGGGCGATGCAGCTCGTCAAGGGACTCCTGGTCCTGGGGCTGTTGGCTGCCGTAGCGAGGGTGATCCAGCTGGAGGCGCTTTCCTGGATGCTCGGAAGACTTCTAGGCGTCATCATCATTGCCATACCCATAGTCTTTCAGCCCGAACTAAGGAGGATGCTCGAGGAACTGGGGAGGGGAAACATCCTCCGGAGGAAGCAGGCTGAGGAAAGAGCGGCACAGCTTTCCGACGAAATCACCCGGGCGTTGCTTTACCTTCAAAGCCAGCGCATCGGAGCCCTCCTGGTCTTCCAGCGGACCACCGGTCTGAAGGATATCTGGAGGTCGGCGGTACAGATACATGGGGCGATAACCCACGAGCTGCTGGTGTCAATTTTCTGGCCGGGAAACCCGCTTCATGACGGTGCCACCATCATTGACAAGTCCACGGTTCTTGCCGCCGCGTGTTATCTTCCGCTCTCGGAAAACAGTGACCTTTCCCGCTGGATAGGGACGCGCCACAGGGCCGCCCTTGGCATAACCGAGGTCTCCGACGCCATGGCCCTCGTGGTTTCCGAGGAGCGCGGCGAAGTGGCCCTGGCCATCAATGGTCACCTTTCGAGGCAACTGAAGGAAAACCAGATAAGACGTCTTTTACTCCACTATTTTTCGGCGACCGCCACGAGCCGATCCGTTCTGGACAGCCTGCAAAAGGACCTGCGGATGCTCTGGTCCAGCGAGCCGGAGGAAGAAAATGATAAAAAGTCTTGACAGCCTTCTTTCTTCAAAAACCTTTCTCAAGGTGGTTTCGGTGATCGTGGCCTTTCTGGTCTGGTATTATGTCGCCGCGGAAAGGACCACAGAGGTGGTGCGGACGGTCACGTTGCCCATAGAATATCTGAACGTGCCGGCCGATATGTCCATAAGCAGCGATACCCGCAACGTGGACGTCCAGATCGCCGCTCCCAGGGACGTGCTTTCCGGCAAATCCCTGGAATCTATCGCCTGCCAGGTGGATTTGAAAGGGCTGGAGACCGGCAGACACGTCAGACCGGTGAGAGCGATACTGCCGTCGGGAGTGCGCCTTATAGACATAAAACCCTCCAATATAGAGGTTCTGCTGGCCAGGACTTCAGCGAAGGAAGTCCCAGTCGAGGTACAGGTGAAAGGCGGTCTTCCGCCGGGGTACAGGCTTGAAAACGTCAGGCTGACGCCCGAAACGGTAGTGATCGAAGGCCCCGACAGCAAACTGGAGGAAATCGAAAGGGTCTTCCTGCGTCCAACCGTGGATGCGCTGCTGGAGTCCGAAAGCATTACCCTGCGTCCGGTATGGGGTGAAAAGCCGGAAGATTTCATGGACGTGACTGTTAATCCTGCAGAAGTACAGATGGATTACGTTCTAGTTCGTGGGATCCCTAGAAAGAAAGTACCTGTGGAAATTACACTGGAAGGAGAACCGCACAAGGATTACGAGGTGCAGGGTATTTCTGTCGACCCTCCGGAGGTCGTGGTGGAGGCTCCTGTGGACGTCCTGGACAGGATCAGGGAAATTGTTCTCCCTCCGGTGGATATAGAAGGTATTACGGAAGACGTGGTATTTCAGGTCAATGTACCCGAAGAAGGCGTGTCGGGAATTTCGGGTATCCAGCCCTCCACTGTAAGGGTAAGGGTACTTTTGTTGTCGCGACAGGTCGAGAGGATGTACAAGGACGTGCCCATCGAGATCAGGGGACGAAGCATATACCCCTCCTGGAGGGTCGAGCCCGTCGCCGCGGAGGTTTTAGTAAAGGGCCCGCCGTCCGTTCTGGACGAGCTTGAGGAAAACGGCCCGCCGGTGGAACTTTTCGTGGACGTAACGAACATCGTTTCAAGGAGCCTGCGTGTACCCCTGCAGTATGCGACGGCAAGCCGACAGGTGAAAATCATAAGGGTTGAGCCGGCTCATGTTACGGTATTTGCCGAAACGGAGTGACCGGTTCTCTTCGGAAGGGTGAACCCGATGATCAACGAAATCGACATGAATATCAGGTGCCTCTTCGGTACCGACGGAGTCAGGGACGTGGCAAACAGGGGACTTATGACGCCCGAAATGGTCCTTCGACTGGGACGGGCCTTCGTGCTCTGGCTAATCGAAAGAGGGGGCTTTTCCAAACCGCTTATCGCGGTGGCAAGGGACACCAGAAGGTCGGGTGTGATGCTGGAATCGGCCCTGGTGTCGGGGTTGACCTCCGCCGGGGCCGAAGTGCTTGACCTTGGAGTGCTCCCGACGCCCGGACTGAGCTATGTCATAATGGAAAAAGGCTGTACGGGAGGTGCCATGGTAAGCGCGTCCCACAACCCTCCGGAATATAACGGCGTAAAGTTTTTGAACGGTCAGGGCTTCAAGCTTCGCGACGAAGAAGAAGCCGAAATAGAAGAGTACCTCGGTGACAGCCTCAACGACGACTGGAGACCCACAGGGGGTGCCATCGGTATTGTGGAAAACGACTTTTCGGCATGCGCAGACTACGTCAGGTGGTTGGCCGAAACAATGGGAGCCGGAGCAGGGGCGGGCCTTAAAATTCTCGTTGACTGTGCCAACGGAGCGGCGTCTGTACCCGCAAAAATCCTCTTCAATGAACTGGGTTGTCCGGTCGATTTCACAGGTGCTGAACCGGACGGGATGAACATAAACGAAAGATCGGGCGTCATGCACCTGGATAACCTTTCCTTCCGGGTGAAAAGCGGTGGTTATGATCTGGGTATTGCCTTCGACGGGGACGCCGACAGGGTGCTTTGCGTAGACGGCAAGGGAAGACAGCTCGACGGAGACATACTGCTTTGGGTTATAGCGAGGTGGCTTAAAACACGGGAAACCCTCGGCAGCGGAGTCGTGGCGACGGTCATGAGCAACCTCGCCCTGGAGGACCACCTGAAAGCCCTGGACGTCCCGGTGTATCGGTGTCCCGTAGGGGACAGGTACGTCCTGGACAAGATGCGCGATACCGGCTCCCGCCTCGGGGGAGAACAGTCAGGACACATAATCTTAAGCGAATTTGTCTCCACCGGAGACGGCTTGTGTACGGCCCTTTCCTTTTTGAGAGCCTGCAGGGAACTCGGGGAGGATATCGATTCGCTGGTGGACCGCTTCAAACGCTATCCGCAGATACTGAAAAATATTCCGGTTCGGCATAAGGATGCAGTAATGAAAGACCCCAGGCTTAAAAGCGTTATCGAAGAGGTAGAACGTTTTTTGGGAGATGAAGGACGGATTCTCGTGAGGCCTTCCGGTACAGAACCCATGATCCGTGTCCTCGTCGAGACGAAAAACCCCGCAGCCATAGAAGAGGCTGTGGTAAGGATAGTCGACGCCGTCGTCCAGGCTGGCGACAACTGAAACTCGAGCAACCGGGACGAAAGGAGCGTGATAACGTGACAAGCACGAAAGGTCGGCCCGTCGAGAAATGCCTTTTCCCCGTTGCCGGAATGGGCACGCGTTTTTTACCGGCAACCAAGGACATACCCAAGGAAATGGTGCCCCTCATAGACAGGCCGCTCATCCATTACGGGGTCGATGAAGCCGTGGCCTCGGGGTGCAGGGACGTAGTCCTCGTTACCAGCAGGGGAAAACAATCCATAGAAGACTACTTCGACCGTTCGCTGGATCTTGAACGGACACTTGCAGAAAGAGGGAAGAAGGAACTTGCAGAACTGGTCAAGTCCATCGCGGGAAAAGCCAGGGTCCTTTCGGTCAGGCAAGCCGAACCACTTGGCCTTGGCCATGCTGTTTTATGCGGCGAAGCCCTTTGCAAATACGGGCCCTTCGGCGTCATTTTGCCTGATGACGTAATGATCACAGGCGAGGACACACCGCCCGTTCTGGCCCAGCTGGTGCGCGTTCACGAAAAATATGGCGGCAACGTGGTAGCGCTCGAAAAAGTCCCCCGTCAACAGACGTCAAGGTACGGCATCGTGGACGTCGAGCCCACCGGTGACCCTGGACTCTTTGCTGTTCGCGACCTGGTGGAAAAGCCCGAACCCGAAAGAGCACCCAGCGAATATGCCATTATGGGCAGGTACGTCCTGACGCCGGACATTTTCAAACACCTCAAAAACCTCGAAAAGGGAGCCGGGGGAGAATACCAGCTTACAGACGCGATGAAATCCGCTCTTGACGATCAGCCCCTGTGGGGGTATGTCTATTCGGGTCGTCGTTACGACTGCGGAACGAGGGAAAGCTGGATCCGCGCAACGGTGGCCCTTGCTCTTGAGCAGGACGACCTCAGGGCGATCATCGAAGAAGAACTGGACCTATACGCGAAAGGGAGGTGATGGGCCGGAGAGGACCCTTGATAAGCCCCGGAAAGAACTGCGGACGTACACGAGCGCCTGGACTGGGGGAAACATCCCAGTTGACGAGGTCCGGGATTATCGATTTTTCGGCGGATGTCCCGGGGGCTGCGGGAATCAGCCCAAAGGAAAGCCGTTTCTCAAAATCGGGGAGCGATCCCCGGCACAAAAGAGCGGCAATTTCCCCGTCAAGGCATGAAAGGAGTGCTGAAACCGCATCATGTGCGGAATAGTTGGATATATTGGCATGAAGAACGCTTCTGACGTCATTCTCGACAGCTTGAAGCGACTCGAATATCGTGGCTACGATTCGGCCGGAATGGCTCTGGGCGTAAACGGTCAAATCGAAATTTACAAGGAGGTCGGAAAGGTAGCCGACCTTGGGGAGATGTTGGAAAAAAGCAAGCCCCGGGCGACCCGAGGGATAGGACACACCCGGTGGGCGACCCACGGCGGGGTAACCGTCGCCAATGCCCACCCGCACAGCGACGGCAGCCGTCGCTTCGCGCTGGTTCATAACGGGATCATAGAAAACTATCTGGAGATAAAAGAAGAACTCGAACAGGATGGAGCGAAGTTCGCCTCCGAAACGGACACGGAGGTAATTGTCCACCTTCTGGCGAAATATTTCAGCAAAAACGGCGACATGGTGGAGACTATAAAGTCTCTCCAGGAAAAGATGAGGGGCTCCTTTGCCATCGCCATTATCCAGCAGGACTGCGCAGACCGCATATACTGCTTTAGAAAGGGTTCCCCGCTTGTTTTGGGCGTCGGCCAAAACGAGATGTTCTGTGCCTCCGACATCCCCGCCTTTCTTCCCTATACACGCAAGGCCGTCTATCTCGATGAAGGGGAAGTGGCCGAACTTACACCAGGGGGGTTTCGCGTTTGGGACGGGCAGGGAAAGCTCCTTGAAAAGCCGGTTGACCTCGTAGAATGGAACGTGGCTATGGCAGAAAAGGGTGGTTTCGCCCATTACATGCACAAGGAAATCCACGAACAGGGGATGGTCCTGAGATCCACGCTCAAGGGCCGTGTTTCGGGAGGCACGGTGGACCTGTCAAAAGAACTGGACTGGACCGCCGAGGACGCGTCGCGCTGGGATCGCCTGCACATAGTCGCCTGCGGCACATCTTATTATGCCGCTTTGGTGGCGGAAAGGGCCTTCGAGCGGTGGACTGACCTGGATGTCAAAGTCGACATAGCCTCGGAATACAGGTATCGCAGGGTCAAATGCGATCAGAATACGCTGGCTGTTTTCGTCTCCCAGTCGGGAGAAACAGCCGACACGCTGGCCGCTCAGAGAAAGGCCAGGGCTGACGGCGCCCATTGTCTTGCCATAACAAACGTTCCCGGGTCTACGCTGGCCAGGGAGGTGCACAGCGTTCTTCTCCTGAAGGCCGGACCCGAGATCGGAGTCGCCGCCACCAAGACCTTTACAGGGCAGGTGACCACACTGTTTCTGGTGGCCCTTTACCTTGGCCGCCTCAGGAAAACTGTGAACGCCGACGAGGAAGAACGCCTTGCGACGGAGTTTCTCCAGATCCCGTACAAGGTTGAAAAAGTACTCGAAAGAGAAAAGGACATAATTCCCATTGCGGAAAGGTACGCCGACCGGTCGAACTTTCTTTTCATAGGTCGCGGCGTGTCTTTCCCCGTCGCCCTCGAAGGGGCCCTCAAGCTCAAGGAAATTTCCTATATACACGCCGAAGCCTACGCGGCGGGTGAGATGAAGCACGGGCCCATAGCTCTTTTGGAACCACAGGTCCCCGTCGTGGTGGTATGCCCGAAAGACAGCATGTACGAAAAGACCCTTTCGAACATACAGGAAGCCAGGGCGAGGTGCGCTCCGATAATAGGTGTTTGCACAGAAGGCGACGTTCTCGTGAAAAGACACGCCGAGGCAATGATGGAAGTTCCCTGGACCGACGAGGAATTCAGTCCCTTTTTGACGGTCCTGCCCTTGCAGCTTCTTGCTTACCACGTGGCCAGGATTCTCGGCAGGGAAATAGACCAGCCCAGGAACCTGGCAAAAAGCGTTACAGTGGAATAAAAAGCAAAAAGCGGCCGCGTCAGTCAGAACCGGCCGCTTTTTGTGGTTCCTCCGTGAAGGGGAAATAAAGCCTGAGATGGGTGATGTCTTTCAGCGCGGTGTCGTTTCGTCCCGTGGCCTCGGGCATCCATTGCCAGGGTCCACCGAGGATTCTTGCCAGCACCAGCGACCTCCGTCCGTAGGTGGACCAGACATCCCATAATTTCTCTTCCTTCGAGGGGCCGGGGACGAAGCCCGACGAAAAAAGGGGCTTTCGGCCGACGAAACCACCAGGTTTTGGGGCCGCCACCAGCCACTGGGAGAGCTTCCAGGCACTGCTCATTTCCGGTGACTCGGCATGCTCAAGCGGAAGGATCTGGAAGCCACCCACGAAACCTTCCCGCGAGGTGCTTACGTCGATTACGCCCGGGTGATTGGCCCTTATCCTGCCGACCTCCTGGAATTGGGTACCTCCGAAACGTCCGCATCCGGCTACCGGCCTCGCCACGCGTCCCAGGACGATGGGCCCGGAACCTGTCCAGGCGGTGATACGCCCGCCGGGACGGTTTTCTATCTCGACGAACCAGGGCGTTTCTTCGGGAACGACAATAATTGCGGGGTTTTGACTTTCCTCCCATATCACCTTGCTTCCGACGGTAGGTGCCCAGGCTCCGAATATGCCGCGTCCCGGGGGGATGTCAGTAAGGAAAAAGGCGGTTTCGCCCGCCGCCGGGGCAAAAGTTCCCCCTGGCAAAATGCTTACGATCCTGCCTCTTCCTTTTTCGATATCGACCAGAATGTGCAGGGCGTTGACGGCCGTTGCTACCACAGTGCCCGGATTCCCCCACCTGGAGGCCGTGAAAGCCGGCCATCTCGTGGACGACGGCACCGAGAGCACCTTGCCCAGCCTGACGACGCCCGCCCTCTCGCTATGGACGGTTATGTCGCCGCCGGGAAAAGCCTCAAGCACAATGCGGTACGGGTCGCCGCCAGCGAGGACGCAGGCGGTTTCCCCATAAACGATAGAGAAAAGAAAAAGAAGAACAAAAACCGCTGCGGCTTTTCTGAAAGTTACTGTCATTTTTTGGCGTCACCGGCTTTCGTTTCTTCAGTTTCGCCCTTTTCCTTAGGGCGGCCTCCGATCAAAATGACGGCAAAAAGAAGGATGGGCACGGCAAGAACGAAAGCCGCCCAGGAGGATACTTGGAAAAGAGCGAAGGCGGAAAGTGCCAAAAAGGAGAAAAAAAACACAAAAAAAAAGGTGATTCCGGCTCCCTTGTTTCTTCCTGCGAGGATCCCTGCAATGCTACAAGCTACAAAAACAAAGGCCAGAGCCAGCCAGACGACGTTCATGGAGAGCAATCAGTCCCGGCCGGAACCTGCTTCCACTTTTTCCGCGCACTGTGAGCAAAGGCCGTACAAATAAAGCTGGACCCTCGAGACGTTGTGGGCGGCGCAGCTTTTGAGCTCGTCCACGATTTTTCCCTCGACGGGGAAATCGAAGATTTCGCCGCAACCCTCGCAACGGAAATGTCCGTGAACTTCAGGGTTAGGGTCGAAAAACACGCGTTTCCCGTCTATGGTGATTATCTGCATAAGCCCCGCGTCCTGGAGAAGCTGGGCTGTGCTGTAAATCGTGGCAAAGGAAATGGTGGGGAAGTATTCTCGCATTTCGCTGTAGATGCGCTCCGCCGGAGGATGGTCCTTGCGGTTTTCCAAAAGTTTGAGTATCCCCAGGCGCTGTATGGTAACCTTGGCACCGTAACTTTTCAGACGTTCCCTTGCTTCCTCGACTGTCCACATTCACGATATCCCCCAGTGTCGAACTAATTGCTCGCTAAAAGGGAGTATATAATAATTCGTGGAACTTTGCGAATGAAACGGCACAACCTACAATCCGGATTGAGGGCAACGACCCGCCTGGGGTCTGTCGATTCGCCTTGACACGGTGGGGGCAGTAAAGGCTATAATTGCTGCGCTTGCACTGGGGTGTAGCCAAGCTGGCAAGGCAGCGGACTTTGGATCCGCGATCGCTGGTTCGAATCCAGCCACCCCAGCCAATAGCCTTGGTCCGGGGGAAGCCTGCGCTTCCCCCGATTTTGCGTTTTTTTGCCGAAAAGGCACAGCTTGTAGTAGAGTGTATTGGCCTTCTGCCTTAAAAAGATACGGAAAGAAGGTGGCGAGGATGACGCTTGAAAAGACAGGGGCATTGGTCCTGGCCGCGGGCAAGGGGACGCGGATGAAAAGCGAAACGCCCAAAGTCATGCTTCCCGTCCTGGAAGAGCCCCTCTTGTGGTATGTTCTTAAAAACCTTGCAAGCTCGACGATAAGCGAGTCTTGCGTGGTCGTAGGACATGGCAGGGAAGTTGTGGAAAATTACCTGGCCGAAAACTGGCCCGCCGTAAAAATCTGCGTTCAGAACAGGCAAAACGGAACTGGTCATGCCGTCATTTGCGCTCGGGACTGGCTCGGCAAGTTAGATCATGTGCTGGTAATCCCCGGCGATGTCCCGCACCTTACGAGCGATTCCGCCGACAGGCTCATTGAAGAGCATATTTTTTCGAAAGCGGCGTGCACGTTTTACGGCTTTCGTCCCGAAGACCCCACGGGGTACGGGAGGGTCATAACTGAGGAAGGTTTAGTGAGAATCGTGGAGGAAAGGGACGCTACGGAAAAAGAGAGAAAGTGTCCCGTAGCAAACAGCGGCATTTATGTTTTCAGAACACGGGAACTTCTGGAGTCGCTGGAGGAAATAAGTTCGGACAACGCACAGGGAGAATATTATCTTACCGATGTGGTTGGCATCATGTCGCGGAAGGGACAGGGTGTAAAGGTTGTCCTGCTTGACGCCGCCGCCGAGGCATCGGGTGTAAACGACCCCTTGCAGCTGGCTTCCGCCTCGATGGTGATACGGGACCGCGTCCTCGAAAAGCATATGAGACAGGGGGTTCGCTTTGTTGATCCGACCACGGTTTATGTGGGGCCGAAAGTAAAAATAGCCGAAGACGTCGATATAGGTCCTTTCGTACAGATCTATGGAAACAGCGAAATCGGAAGGGCAAGCAAAATAGGAAGCCATTCCGTGCTTAAAAACGTGCTCTGCGGTGAACGGACAGACCTCAGGGGTTACGTGGACATCTCGGACAGCCGGCTTTCGGACGGAGCCGCAGTCGGCCCATTCGCGCATATAAGAAATGGAAGCGAAGTCCTCGAGGGAGCATACATCGGGAAATTCGTGGAGATAAAGAAAAGCCGCATAGGCGCCGAAGCTAAGGTCCCGCACCTTTCCTACATAGGAGACGCCGAAATAGGGGAAAGGACGAACATCGGCGCGGGTACCATTACCTGCAACTTCGACGGTGTCAACAAACACCATACCACCATAGGCAGCGACTGTTTCGTAGGGAGCGATACCATGCTGGTCGCTCCGGTGACTCTTGGTGACTCCTCCTACACCGGCGCCGGTTCGGTGATAACGAAGGACGTCCCGGAGGGCAGCCTGGCTGTGGCGCGGTCCAGGCAGACAAACATAGAGGGATGGGCGCATCGCAAAAAGAAGCAGGGGGGGCAGTCCTGAAATGGTATCGAAACTTCGTGAGTTAAAGGTTTTTTCCGGCACATCGCACCCGGGCTTCACCGAAAAGATTTGTGAAAGCCTGGGTATCGGCGTGGCGGCGGCAAGGTTGTTTAGGTTCTCCGACGGGGAAACGGGCGTGTCCATAGAAGAAAGCGTCCGTGGAGCAGATGTGTATGTAGTGCAGTCCACTTGCCATCCCGTCAACGAAAACCTGGTGGAACTTCTGATAATACTCGACGTACTCAGGCGTGCTTCGGCCTACAGGATAAATGTCGTGACGCCCTACTTCGGGTACGCCCGTCAGGACAGGAAGACCAAAGCCCGCGAACCAATAACGGCGAAGCTCGTGGCGAACCTTATAGAAAAGGCTGGTGCTCACCGCCTGATCGCAGCGGACCTTCATGCGGGACAGATCCAGGGCTTTTTCGACATTCCAGTGGACCACCTGACCGGGATACCCTTGCTGGCGTCCCATTTCAGGGAGATACTCAAAAAAGAGGAAGACGGAGACATAGTCGTAGTCTCACCCGACATCGGGGGAGTGGTCAGGGCCAGGCGGTTTGCCGTTCACCTGAACGCCGATCTGGCCATAGTGGACAAGAGGAGATCCCACGAGGTGGCGAACCTGAGCGAGGTCATGGAGATCATCGGTCATGTGGACGGCAAGGTAGCCATCCTTGTGGATGATATCATAGATACGGCTGGTACCATGGTACAGGCTGCGGAGGCGCTGCTCGAACGGGGGGCCAGGAAGGTGTACGCCTGCGCAACCCACGGAGTGCTCTCCGGCCCGGCAGTGGAGAGAATAGCCTCCTCTCCCATCGAAAACCTTGTATTGACCGATACGATACCATTGCCCAAAGAGAAACAAATAGATAAAATCACAACATTGTCCATCGCCCCGCTTTTCGCGGAAGCTATCAGCAGGATCCATTCCGACCACTCGGTCAGCATACTTTTCCGTTAGGGCGGAGGAAACCCGGACAAAGCACAAGAATACCGAAGGAGGAAGAGTAATGACGTCATCTTCTGTAAAGCTTGATTTGAAAAAACGTGAGAAAACCGGAAAGGAAACGAACAGGAAACTCCGCTCGCAGGGGCTCATCCCGGCCGTATTCTACGGACCCAATATGAAAAGCGCTATTCCCGTGACCATAAAAGCCGGCGATATCCTCCATTATGCCAATTCAGCACACTGGGAGACGGTGCGCATCGACGCCGTATTGCCCGACGGGACCGAGGAAATGTGCCTGATGCGCGACATCCAGCGCGATCCGCTTACGGACGAGGTGTTGCATATCGACTTTCTCAAGTTGGTCTCGGGACACAAGGTATACGTCAACGTTCCCATTGAGGTTACCGGAAGGGATCGCTGCGTGGGAGTCAAGCAGGGAGGCGTTTTCGAGCAGGTCATACACGAACTGGAAATGTTGGTTCTTCCCAGGGAGATTCCTGATGCTATCACCGTGGATGTATCCGGGCTTGGACTCGATGAGGCCATTCACGTCAAGGACCTGTCCCTTCCAGCGAGCGCAGTCTTGGAGCAGGATCCGGAATCAGCGGTAGTGATGGTGACCTATGCGAAAACTGCCGTAATGCCCGAGGAAGCGGCGGCCGAGGAAGAGGAGATGGAAGTGGAAGTCCTCAGCAAGGGCAAGGCGAAAGAGGTAGAAGAGAAAGAGGAATGACGTCCGGTGCGCCTGGTTTTGGGGCTTGGGAACCCAGGGCCTGAATATGCGTGGACCCGTCACAACATCGGTTGGCTTGTCGTCGATGCGCTTCTCGAAGAAGTCGGCGACGTGCCGTCTTCGGAAACCAGACGCCTGCGCCGCTGGGGCCCTTTTGAACTGGAAGGTTCAAGGGTAATCGCCGTTAAGCCTCTGACCTATATGAACAGAAGCGGTCTTGCGTTGTATGAGCTTCCCGGGGATTTTCTTGAAAATCCCCGGAGGATACTGGTGGTCTACGACGACATGGCCCTTCCATTTGGCAGACTTCGTCTCAGGAAAAACGGATCTGCCGGCGGCCATAACGGGATGAAATCCGTTCTTTCCGTACTGGGCACCCTGGACGTTCCGCGCCTCAGGATAGGTATAGCCGGAGCAAATCAGCCGAGGGACATGGCGCAATATGTCACGTCGCCTTTTCGTCCCCATGAAATGAAAGCTCTTCCTAATATACTGGACAGGGCGGTAGAGACGATAAGGCTGTGGGTCGCCGATGAATGGGACAAGGCGATGCAGAAGGCCAATTCCCCGAACCCAGGGGAAGAAGACGAAGATTCGAGATAGAAACTGCCTGGCGGGGGTTATGCCCTCGCCATGTCTTTTTCGGGAGTGTATGAATGAAACAGGTTTTGAAGGTCCGATCCATAGAGGAAGCCTTGAAATATTCAAAAGGTGCGCCCCTGGGCCTTGCCAGGGTCCATGCAGGAGGCGGGACGGCCTCCTGGGCATGGTTTTGCAGGGACGTCGCGGCTCCGGCGATGCTCGTCGTGCCCGACAAGAGGGTGTTGCAGGACCTTTTATCTGACTGGGCCACTCTCGTCGGGGGCGGAGAAATCCCCGTCCTGCCCGAGCTGCCCATGTGGATCGAAGGGTATAAAAACGAAGCCCTGCGGGTGCGGCGAGGGAAAATCCTTGAGGAATGGAAGGAAAAAAGAGGCATCCTGGCTACCACGCCGGCTGCCCTGATGGCTCCTTTCAGGATTTCCACGGGATATTTCACCGTGGGGGCGGGGGAAAGCCCCGGTAGGGATCTCTTTCTGCAGTGGCTGGCTTCCGCCGGGTACGAAAGGGCCGAGCTAGTATGGCATCCTGGCCAGTATGTCAGCCGCGGTGGCATCGTTGACGTATTCGACCCGGCGTGGAAGCTTCCTTACAGAATCGAGTTTTTCGATGATCGCGTGGAAAGCATCAGGCTTTTCAGGACCGAGGACCAGCGAAGCGTAGCCACCATGAAAGAAGCCCTTTTCCACGCCCTTGAGGGGGCAGTCGACGTCTCTTTCGCAGAGATGATTCCCGAAGGTGCCCTGATCATCCGCTTCGATCCGGCGAAAATCGAGGCCCAGGCCTCTTCGGCATGGTGGCTTCTCGAGGACATGATGGAAAAGGCGGGCCTTAAGGAAGGGCGCCCATGGGAAGAAGTCCTTCGGGATCTGGAAGTCTTCGAGACCCTTGAAATCACTGAAACTCTGGGCGATGCCCGGATGCGTTCATATTTGGCGGGGCTGCCCGATTTTCGCTCGGACAGGCTTTCCCTTTCGAACTTCGTCGAATACTGGAAAAACCACGACTATGGCATAACTATCTGTTCCCGCTCCGGCAAAACGCCCCTGGTGGAGAGCCTGGGCGAGGTCAAGTCGAAGCCCGGCGGAATTACATCGGGATTTATCGACCACGGGACAAAAGAGCTGTTTCTTTCCGACAAGGAGCTTTACGGCGTCATTCCGCCCCTGGAAAGCCGTCCCCTTGAGTGTGGTCCACCTCTTGAGTGGGACGAGAGCTTCCAGAAAACGGAATATGTGGTTCACGAAGATTACGGAATTGCAAAAAACAAGGGAATCGATACGGTAGTTGCCGACGGAATGGCCAGGGACTGCCTCGTTCTTGAATTCGCCGATGCCAGGCGGCTTCTTGTGCCCCTTGTCCAGATCCACAAGGTAATGCCCCATTACGTTCCTCCAGGCGAGGAGGTTTCTTTGGACAGCCTCGGGGGAAAATCCTGGAAGCGGTCGGTCAGGCGGGCCAGAAAGCAGGCTAAAGAAACGGCTGAAGCGCTGATGGCCCTTTATGCCAAACGAGAAACCCTGCGGGGTTTTCGCCATAGTCCCGACGGGCCGCTCTCGGAAAGCATTGACGCCAACTGCCCCTTTTCCCTGACCACCGACCAGGCCAAGGCCATCGAGGCGGTAAAAAGGGATATGGAGCTACCGCAGCCAATGGATCGGCTTCTCGTAGGCGACGTAGGTTTTGGAAAGACGGAAGTGGCCCTGAGAGCCGCTGTCAAGGCCGTTGAAAACGAAAGGCAGGTGCTGTTTCTGGTCCCCACGACACTGCTGGCGGGACAGCACATGGCCACCTTCAGCGCAAGGTGCGAAGGACTTCCCGTAAGGGTGGAGATGCTTTCGCGCTTCGTTTCCGCAGCGAAGCAGAAGGCCATAGTAGAAGATGTCGCACAAGGCAAGGTGGACATTTTGATAGGGACTCACCGCCTGCTTCAAAAGGACCTGCAGATGAAAAATTTAGGCCTGGTGATCATAGACGAGGAGCACCGCTTCGGCGTCTTTCACAAGGAATACGCCAAGTTCCTGCACCCCGAGGTGGACGTTCTTACCATTACCGCCACACCAATACCCAGAACGCTGCACATGGCCATGGGCGGACTGAGGGACGTGTCGATCATCTCTGCCGCGCCCCATAAAAGGCGTCCCGTGATGACTTCTGTCGGGACCCTGGACGAAAGGCTCGTCCAGCAGGCCATAAGGCGTGAAATTCAACGGGGAGGACAGGTCTTTTTCGTTCACAACCGCATACGAACCATTGAAAACGTCGTGGACAGGCTGAAAAAACTTTTTTCCGACGTCAGTATAGACGTGGCCCACGGAAGGATGAACGAGAGGCAGCTTGAAAAGGCTATGGAAAGGTTCAGAAAGGGGCAGACCCGGATCCTGGTCTGTACGACCATAATAGAAAGCGGCCTGGACCTTCCGGGAGTCAATACGCTGATCGTGGACGAAGCGCAGGACCTCGGACTGGCGCAGATGTATCAGCTCAGGGGCAGGATCGGCAGGCGTGAGGAACAGGCCTTCTGTTTCTTCTTTTATCCCTTTGAGTCCGCGCTGACGCCCGAAGCCAGAGAGCGCCTTGAAGCCATTTCGGAGATGACGGAGATAGGTTCCGGCTACAGGCTCGCCAGGCGCGACCTGGAGATCAGGGGCGGGGGACAGCTTATAGGAACCAGGCAGCACGGGCGCATCGAAAGGGTGGGGTTTACCCTTTATTACAGGATGCTCGAGGAAGAGGTGGCAAAACTCAAGGGGGAGGCTTCAAAAGAGGAAACCTCCGTCGATTTCAGGCTTCCGCTACGCCTCCCGGCTTCGTACATACCTCAGTCGAACGTGCGTGTGACGCTTTTCAGGAAACTTTTGAGAGCCGGGTCTTTGGAGGAAGTGGAATCGATCGCCGGGGAACTGAGAGACCGTTTCGGCCCGATACCCGACTCAGTGGCCTGTATGTTGGCCATGACGGTTTTGAGGGTCGCCGGCAGGAAACATGGTATAGAATACGTGGTGTGCACCGAAAAGAAAACGGAGGTTCTTGTCAACGGGAGCGATCTGGCATCCCGCCTGGATGCCGGAAGATGGCACTTGTCCACTTCGGGCAAGCTCGCGGGCCCGGGTGGTTACGGAGGCATCATCGAGCTGGGGCGTGCGCTTGGGGCGGCAACAAAGGTCCATTTCAGCGGGGAGGATGTGGCTCATGGGAAACGCCGGTAAAAAACTGTTGAGGCTTATGGATATAATGAAAAGACTGAGAGAACCGGGTGGGTGTCCCTGGGACCGCGAGCAGACGATGAAAAGCCTGAGGCCCTTCATAGTCGAAGAAGCCTACGAACTGATAGAAGCCATCGACTCCGGCGATTCCAGGGTCGTGGCCGAAGAATGCGGGGACCTTCTGCTCCAGGTGGTTTTTATCTCCAGGATCGCCGAGGAAGAGGGGCTTTTTGATCTGGGAGAAGTCATCGACACGCTTGTGGAAAAGCTGGTGCGCCGTCATCCTCACGTGTTCGGAGATGTTTCCGTCGAAGACAGCGAGGCCGTCAGAAAAAACTGGGAACAGATAAAAAAAGAGGAGCGCCGGGACAAAAAGCTGGACCAGTCCATCCTGTCGGGTGTACCCAAAAGCCTGCCCGCCCTGGTGAGGGCCTTCCAGATACAGGAAAGGGCCGCAAAAGTGGGTTTCGACTGGCCCGCCGGAGACATATCGCCCCTTTTGGAGAAGATAGACGAAGAACTGAAAGAACTGGCCGAAGCCCGTAAGACGGGTAACCCTGACGAGATACTCGAAGAAGTGGGCGACCTGCTTTTCGCAACGGTAAATTTGGCCAGGCACCTGGGTGTCGATGCCGAATTCAGTCTCCAGGAAACGAACAAAAAGTTCACAAGACGCTTCGAATTTATAGAAAAAACCGTTGAAACGGGTTCCAGAGACTGGTCCGAATACAGTCTTGAAGAACTCGAAAACCTGTGGCAACGGGCCAAGACACGCTCTTGAGGGTGGTTACTTCGGGGCATAGGGTATAGAATCGGACATAAAACCCGACCAAGCGGGATATCTTACATGGGGGTGCAACGATGAAAAGCGACTTCAAGCCTGAAACGGGCGTAAAAAGCCCTGAACCGAAAGAGACGCAAAGACCAGAGTCGGAGCCCGAGCCGCAAAAGCAAGTGGAATCCTGTGACAAAAAGGCTCCGCGACCGGTAGCCATCACGGAAACGGCTCTCAGGGACGCCCACCAGTCGATCATGGCCACAAGGCTCAGGACAAAGGATATGTTGCCAGTTGCCGAGATGATGGACGAAGTAGGCTACCATTCACTCGAGGTATGGGGCGGCGCCACCTTCGATTCTTGTATGCGTTTTCTCGACGAGGACCCCTGGGACAGGTTGAGGGAGCTCCGCAAACGTTTCAAAAAGACTAAACTCCAGATGCTGCTGCGGGGTCAGAACGTGGTAGGCTACAGGCACTATCCCGATGACGTGGTGCGTGAGTTCGTAAAGCGCGCCGTAGGCAACGGCCTGGACATAATACGTGTTTTCGACGCCTTGAACGATGTGCGGAACATGGAAATCGCCGCGGACCAGGTCAAAAAGGAAGGCAGCCACCTGCAGATGTGCATTTCCTACACCATATCGCCCGTACATACGCTGGAGGCTTTCGGTGAGCTTTCCTTGACGATGAAGCAAATGGGAGCCGACTCAATCTGCATAAAGGACATGGCCGGCCTTTTGAGCCCGGTGGACGCGGCGTCGCTGGTGGTCGCCATCAAGGAAAAGACGGACCTCCCGGTCCAGGTCCACTGCCATTATACGAGCGGCATGGCTGCCATGTCCTACCTCGCCGCCGCTGCCGCGGGTGCCGATGTTATCGACTGCGCCATTTCACCCCTTTCAATGGGGACCAGCCAGCCGGCAACGGAAGCCATGGTGGCCGCCTTCCAGCGAGGCCCCCATGATACAGGACTCGAGCTCGAAAAACTCGCTCCAGTTGCGAGGCATTTCAAGGTTGTCAAGGAAGACTACAGGGATTTGGTCATGGGACTGGAAGGAGTCGATATCAACGTCCTCCTCTACCAGATACCAGGCGGTATGTACTCCAACCTCGTGAGCCAGCTGAAGGAACAGAACTCGCTGGACAAGCTGCAGGACGTCCTTGAGGAAGTACCCAGGGTTCGGGAGGAAATGGGCTATCCGCCTCTCGTGACGCCCACGAGCCAGCTGGTCGGGACCCAGGCGACACTCAATGTTCTTACCGGCGAGCGTTGGAAGATTGTTCCCAAAGAGGTCAAAAACTACTTCCTCGGCTTTTACGGAAGGCCTCCGGGGGAAATGGACGAAAAGATCAGGGAAAAGGTCATAGGCGACGAAAAACCCATAGACTGCCGGCCCGGGGAGATCATAGAACCGGAACTGGACAAAATTTACGAAACCATGGGGCCCTGGATCATGCAGCCCGAGGACGCTCTCAGTTACGCCCTTTTCCCGGCGGTCGCCAAGGATTTTCTGGTCAAAAAATACGCCAGGCAGAACCTGAGGGACGTGGGGTTCGAGGAACTTGTCGAAGGAGCCGCCTATCCTTTATAATGCCACGTTGCCCGGTGTCGGTGATATGATCGGTTTTACAGGTGCATATAGTCTGGCAAAGCCGGACAGGATCGAAATTGGAGGAGATTCATTTGACGACTGAAGAGAAAATAAAGGAAACCATAGATTCAATGATTCGTCCCGCCCTGCAAAGCCACGGCGGAGATATCGACTATATCGGTTTCGACTCCGGAAACGGAGTGGTTACAGTCAAATTGACGGGAGCGTGTGGAAGTTGCCCCTTTGCCCAGGAAACACTCCGGGCTCAGGTCGAGGCCGTTTTGAAAAAAGAGATTCCCGAAATATCCGGGGTAACGCGCGGAGACTAGGTCCGCGAGGCCTTTTTAAAAGATGAAGGGGTGATCGTGACCATTCCTGCGGAATCTGTGATAGTCGTTCCAAACGATGAGGCGATGGCCCGGTTTCTCGGACAACAGGACGAGAACCTGAGGCTTATAGAACAACGTTATCCCGTTCGACTCGTGGTCAGGGACAAGGAAATCTCCGTGCAAGGTCCCGACGCGGACGTGGTGGACATGGTGACGCGGATTGTTTCACAGCTTGTAGGCGTGGCCAAGAAGGGTCATATACTCAAGCCGTCCGTCGTCAGCTACGCCATGAACGTATATGCGGAGCACGAGAACGTTGACCTGGTTTCCCTTTACGAAGACGTCATCTGCATGACCTACCGGGGAAAGCCCATAAGGCCGCGTACGACGGGGCAAAAAAAATACGTGGACGCCATCAGGGGAAACGACGTCGTCTTCGCCATAGGGCCTGCCGGCACGGGCAAGACGTACCTGGCTGTCGCGCTTGCCGTAGCCGCCCTTAAGGATGCGACTATAAGCAGGATAGTACTGGTGCGCCCGGCCGTAGAGGCGGGCGAAAGCCTGGGGTTTCTTCCCGGCGACCTGCGCGAGAAGGTGGAACCCTACCTGAGGCCCCTGTATGACGCCTTTTACGAAATGTTTTCGCCGGAACGGTTTATGAAATATGTCGAGAAAAAGGTCATTGAGATAGCGCCTTTGGCCTATATGCGCGGCAGAACGCTCAACGACAGTTTCATCATACTCGACGAGGCGCAAAACACCACTCCGGAGCAGATGAAGATGTTTCTCACGCGCCTGGGTTTTGGTTCGAAGGCGGTGGTAACGGGGGATATAACCCAGATTGACCTGCCTGTCGGCAAGAATTCAGGCCTCAAGGTGGTACAGTCCGTATTGAAAGATATCCCGGGAATCGAGTTCGTGTCCCTCGGCAGAAGCGACGTGGTGCGCCACGAGATCGTCCAGAGGATCGTGCAGGCCTACGAGGATTATGAAAAACGGCGAGAAAAGCCACAGTAGGGTTTTACCCGCAATTTCAGGTTTTTCGAAAATCAGGTCTTTCTTCCTCGAATCCGGGAACCAGGTTATCGCCACGCTGGTCCTGGTAGTTGTTGTTTCCCTTGTCTATGCCGGCGGCTGGTGGCTTGACGCCGGACGTTCTTCCTTCGCGCAGGGCGAACCCGCTCCCAGGACGTATTTTTCGCGGTACCGGATGAAGTACGTCGACGAGAAGGCCACAAGTGAGTCGAGGCAGAAACAGGCGGAAAAGCTAGTAGGGGTACTGGTAAAAGACCGGGACCCGGGCGACCTGGAACAAAAGCTTGAGAGGATCTCGGGAGGAAAGACAGAAGGGCTCCTGCCCGAGGATCTGGCGGGTCTTCTTATGGAGCTTCCCGAATCGTCGAGAAGGCGTGTTCTGCGTGTCGTGGCCTCCGTAGGCAAATCCTTTCTTGAGGGACAGCCCGAACAGTACGAAGGGGAAGCACTGTGGCAAAAATTGGACGAGTCGGACCTGGGGAGTGCAGAAAAGAACCTGGCGTATCAGGTCATAAATCATTTGATGCAGCCGGTTTCTTTCATAGACGAAGAATCCACTTCCGAATACCGGTCCTACATTCAGGAGAAAATCCAGCCCATCGAAAGGACGATCTCCGCAGGTGACGTCATAGTGAAAGAAGGCGAGACTGTCACGCCCGGAATCGCCGCCATACTAAGGTCGCAGGGATATGCGGAAAGGGTCTTCCCTCACAAGGGGCTGCTTTTTGTCGTGTTGCTTACGGTAGCCTGGTTTTCCTGGTACTTGTGGTATCAGCGGCGCAGCGGCTATCATCTGCAAAAAAAGGAATGGGGTTTCCTCGTTACGGCCGTTTGCGCGGCATGGGTTTTCCAGTATCTTTCGCGTATCTATGGCGGAGATGATTTCGGGACCCTGGCAATGTCGGCCTGGGTTTTTCTTTGTTTTCCGCCGGCGCTTGCCTTTCATCTCGTTCTGGGGGCCGGAGTGATAGGGGCCTTTGCTTCCGCCGTCACCAACCTTGCAGGGATAATCCTTTCTTCGGTACTGGCGTTCGCGCTTGCATGCGCGGGGTCTATCATTCTTCCCGCCGTCGACAGGCGGCGCAGGCTTTTCTGGTCTCTTGCAGCAATAGGCACGGTTTCGGCGGTCGCCGTTATTGCGTGCAGGTGGGCTCTGGGGTTGGAAATATCGCTCAATATAGTCGCGGTGTACGTGCTCTCCGTCTTTTTCTGGACGATTGTGGCAGTGGCTCTTCTGCCTGCATGGGAGTCGCTCTACGACATCCTTACGCCCACCAGACTGGTCGATTTGAGCCATCCCTCCCATCCGGTTCTCAAAAGGCTTCAGCTCGAGGCGCCCGGGACCTACCACCATTCGATCATGGTCGGAACCCTTGCGGAAGTGGCCGCAGAGAAAATCAACGTCAGGTCTCTTCTGGTAAAAGCCGGTGCCTATTATCACGACATCGGCAAACTCAAAAGGCCGCAGTTTTTTGTCGAAAACCAACAGCCCGGCGAAAACGTGCATGACGCCCTTGCTCCAACCATGTCCGCCCTGGTTATCGTTTCTCACGTAAGAGACGGACTGGAGCTGGCTGGAAAGTACAAGTTGCCCCAAAGGATTTGCGACTTTATTCAGGAACACCATGGCACCACGTGCCTGCATTATTTTTTCAAAAAGGCCCGTTCAAGCGAAAAGGATATTCCAATGGAGCAGTTCTGCTACCCGGGCCCCAAGCCGTCAAGCCGGGAAACGGCTCTGGTCATGCTCGCCGATTCAGTAGAAGCCGCGATCCGGTCGGCCGGCAGCGCCGTGCTGGATACGCGGGACATAAGGGAAATAGTTACCGACGTGATAGAAACCAAGATCCAGGAAGGGCAGATCGACAACGTGGACCTTACCTTGAAAGAGATATCATTGATACGGGAGAGTTTTATAGAGTCGCTCAGGCACATGTACCACACCAGAAAGGTCGCTCCGGTGGAAGAGAAAAAGGGGAGCTTGCAACCCCTGGACGGGAGGCGGGCCGATGCCACTTAGAATCGAAGTGGACGAAAGCGAAAGCAATGTCCTCGACGCGATTCGGATTCCGCTGCTGGAGGAGACCATCGAAAGCCTGTGGGATACGTTGGCTCCTGGGCGCCTAAAGCCCTCAGTTGCCAGGATCGACTTGTCAGTGGCCGATCCTCGGAGGATGAGTGAGCTTAACGAGACGTTCCGCGGTGTAAAAGGCCCGACGGATGTTTTGGCCTTTCCACTGTGGGAAACGGAAAAGGGTGTTTTTTCACCCCCTGGTGGATGGCCGGAACTGGATCTGGGCGACGTCGTGATCTGTCTCGAAGAAATTGCCCGTAACGCCCAAAGATACGGGAAAAGCTTTGAAGAGGAGCTTCTTTTGGTACTGGTCCACGGCGTCCTGCACCTTTTTGCCTTCGACCACGCTTGTGAAAAGGACAGGGCGGGGATGTGGAAGGTCCAGGAAGACATAATCGAAACCTACACCAAAAGAAGTGCCCGGGCGCGAAAAGAGGAGGAATGATCAGGCGGTGAGCGAGGATGTAGCTCGAGAAATGCTGGTTCTTGCCGTTCTTTTGGTGGCGTCCGCTTTTTTCAGCGGTTCCGAGACGGCCGTTACTACCATCGGAAGGGGAAAGCTTCTCGCCCTGCAGGAGAAGTACCCCAGAAAGAAAAAAAACATAGACTGGCTGCTTGAGGACATGCAGCGTGCCCTTACGGTTATCCTCATAGGGAACAACCTCGTCAACATAGCCGCCAGCGCCGTGGCGACGTCACTTGCCATTGCTCTTCTGGGAGGCAAGGGCGTTTTGGTTGCGGTAGTGTTCATGACTGTGGTAATAGTCATTTTTGGCGAAATTCTTCCCAAAAGCATCGCCATCGTCCAGCACGAAAAAATGGTAGTGGCCGCGCTGCCCCTCTTGCGCATAATTCACGTCGTAGCAAGTCCCCTGATTTTCGCTACCACAGCTACCGTGCGCTTCATAGGGGCGCTCTTTCGGGTAGACCTTTCCGCCAGGCATACCTTCGTGACTCGCGAGGAAATCGAACAGATGGTCAACATCGGGGAAGCCTCCGGCGTTATCGAAGAGGAAGAGCGCAAGATGATACACGGGATAATCTCCTTCGAGGAAACCAGGGTGTACGAGATAATGGTGCCGAGGACGGACATGGTGGCCATATCGGCGGATACGACCGTGGAGGAGTCCGTTGCAGTCTTCAGGGAATGCGGCCACTCGCGCGTTCCTGTTTACGAAAAAAGCCCCGACCACATAGTGGGCATACTCTACGTCAAGGACATCATAGGATTTCTTCACGAACGGCACCTGGACGAGAGCGTATCCCGGCTTAAAAGAGAGGCCCTCTTCGTCCCCGAGATGATGCGCATAGCGGACCTGCTCGACGTCATGAAGGGTAAGCGGGTGCACATGGCCATCGTGGTGGACGAATACGGGGGGACGGCCGGGCTGGTGACCCTTGAGGACCTGATCGAGGAAATAGTCGGCGAAATCCAGGACGAATACGACGAGGAGGCGCCCCCGATCCAGAGGGAAACGGGCGGAAGCTACCTGGTTAAAGGCTTTATGGACCTGGAGGACCTGAGCGAGGAGACGGGCTATCCTTTCGAGTCTCCCGACGTGGATACCATAGGAGGGCTCATACTGTCCCTTGCGGGGCGGTTCCCGGACAAGGGGCAGAAGCTGCATTACGGCAGCTGGGATATCGAGGTCCTGGAAGTCCAGGACCACAGGATCAAGCTGGTCCGTCTTACGCCGAGAGAAGCCGGGGTTAAAACGGCCCGGACCGATAGAGGCGGAAACGGGTAAAAGGACGGAAGGTGGGGATGTTAATGCAATGGCCTTCGGAAACCGGGAAGTCCCCTACGGAGCTTCTGGAAAAAGCCAGGGAAGCCTCGCGGCACGCCTATGCCCCCTATTCCGGTTTTTCAGTCGGGGCGGCCCTTCTTTGCCGTGATGGGACGATACACACCGGGTGCAACGTGGAAAACGCAAGTTTGGGCTTGACCGTCTGTGCCGAGCGAAACGCCCTCGCCAGTGGCGTGCGGGATGATATGGATTTTCCCGTAGCCGTTGCCGTGGTGTCCGCTTCGGGCAAACCTTGTTACCCCTGCGGGGCCTGCAGGCAGGTCCTCGCCGAATTCAACCCGACCATGGCGGTGGTTCTCGAAAAAGATCAGGAAGTGGTTCTTCTCTGCTTGTCGGAACTTTTCCCCCACCCTTTCCAGAAAGAATGGCGAAGCGGCTCCGATGAAAGACCTCGATAACGGGAACGCCCCCTACCGAAGCGGCGTAGCGGCCGTCGCCGGCAGGCCGAACGTGGGCAAGTCCACCCTGATCAACGCCCTGATGGGCTGGAAATATTCCATAGTTTCCTCAAAGCCCCAGACGACGAGAAGGTGTACCCGCTACATACTGTCCAGAGAGGGCGGCCAGGTTGTTTTGGTGGACACTCCGGGCTTGCATCGGCCTCTTCACCTTATGGGCCGGGCAATGGAAAACAACCTATTGACGACGCTTTCCCAGGTGGATCTGGTATGCCTCGTTACCGAGGCCACCGACCGGAGTCTTGGCCCGGCCGACAGAATCCTGACAGAACGCATCGCCAAGGGGTCGTCGGTACCGGTTTTTCTGGTGGTAAACAAGATAGACCTTGCGGAAGACCCTTCCGGATCGTCGGAACGTCTCAGGAAGCTTTACGAGGGCGTCCTGGATATCCGTGAGGAAGTTCTCGTTTCGGCGGAAAAGGGAATTGGTGTGGAGGAGTTTGCCGGCAAGCTCATTGCCATGTTGCCTCCCGGCCCGCCTCTGTATCCGCAGGACGAGGTCGGCGATTTCAGCGAACGATTCCTGGCCGAGGAGATAATAAGAGAGAAGGTCCTCGAACAGACGGAAGAGGAAGTGCCTCATTCGGTAGCTGTAGTCGTTGAAGAATTCAAAAGTCCCGACGAGTACCCCGGGAGGGACACCCTCTTCATACGGGCCGATATTTACGTCGAACGACCCGGCCAGAAGGCCATTCTCATCGGAAAGGGCGGCGGCAAACTGAAAACCATAGGGAAAGCCGCGAGAATGGATCTCGAAAGACAATTCGGCCACAAGGTCTATCTGGACCTTTGGGTTAAGGTGCGGCCCCGGTGGCGGGAAAACGAAACCATCCTCAAGCGGATGGGCCTTATCCAGTGAGCGGTGAAATCCCGTGGAAGGCGCTCGCAGACAGGGGCTGCTGAAAGAACGCGGCGTAGTCTTAAGGCGCGTTGACACGCCGGAGGGAAACAGGCGTGTGTACCTGTTTCTTGCCCATCAGGGTCCCTTGTGGGCTTCGGCTCCCGGAGCCGCCAGGGGCAAGGTCCGCTTCGGTGGCTCCACCGAGCCCATGGTATGGGGTATCATGCATCTGTACAGGGGGCCCAACAGGTACTACCTGAGGGACGTTGACGTCAGGAAAGATTTCTGGTCCCTGAGGGCACGACCGGGTGCGATGAGAAGGGCCGTGGAGTGGATACGGACAGTGTCGCTTGCCCTTTTGCCCATGCATCCCTGTGACGAATTGTTGCCGATTTTATATTGGTCGCTGTGCTCTCTCGAGGACGAGGCCGTTCCAGGTGTCGTCGCCGAATGGCGTTTCTTTTGGAAATGGCTGCGAGTATGGGGTCTTGCCCCCGACCTGGCGAGGTGCGGTTTTTGCGGCGTTCAGGAAGCCCAATCCTGGATCCTGTCAGAAGAAGGGCTTTTTTGCGGAAGCTGCTCGGCCGACAAAGGCGGCATTCGTCTTGATGTGGCGGCAGTAGCTGACCTCAGAAGGGCGGCTTTTTCCCCAAGGACGGCCTTTCTCGCCTGGGCGAAGACGGCCGCATTCGACGAAAAAACGTGGAATCTTTGCAACGAAAGGCTTAAAAGGAGTATTCTGTCCGGTATGTAACCGGATCAAAGCCGAAAAACGCTCTTTTCCACAGGGAGGGATACCATTGAACTTTCAGGACATCATCATTCGGCTGGAGAAGTTCTGGGCCGAGCAAAACTGCGTCATCCAGCAGCCTTACGATATCGAGGTGGGGGCGGGAACCATGAACCCGGCTACTACCCTTCGCGTACTGGGCCCCGAACCCTGGAGGGTGGCCTATGTCGAACCGTCGAGAAGGCCCACCGACGGCCGTTATGGGGAAAACCCCAACAGGCTCCAGCATTATTACCAGTACCAGGTCATCATCCAGCCTTCACCTGACGATATCCAGGACATCTACCTGGCCAGCCTCAAGGCGCTGGGGATAGAGCCGGAAGAGCACGATATCCGGTTTGTCGAGGACGATTGGGAGTCTCCGACCATAGGCGCCTGGGGACTCGGTTGGGAAGTCTGGCTGGACGGGATGGAAATCACCCAGTTCACCTATTTCCAGCAGGTAGGAGGCATAGATATGGCCCCCGTACCGGTGGAACTAACCTACGGCATCGAGAGAATCGCCATGTTCGTCCAGAAAGTGGACAACGTCTACGACCTGACCTGGGTGGGCAATGTCACCTATGGCGACGTGCACCACAGAAGCGAAGTGGAGTTTTCCACCTATAACTTCGAAGTGGCAGATACGGATATGCTGTTTGACCTTTTCTCCAGATATGAAGCCGAAGCCATGCGCTCCCTCGAGGCCGGGCTCGTGCTTCCGGCGTACGATTACGTCCTGAAATGTTCCCACACTTTCAACCTCCTGGACGCCAGAAACGCCATAAGCGTGACGGAAAGGACGGGGTACATATCGAGGGTGCGCAACATAGCCGGCAAATGCTGCAAGGCCTACTGCATGCAGCGCAAGGACCTGGGCTATCCCCTCATGCACAAGTTTGACGATAAGACGGGGAGGCAGACCCGATGACTATGCGCGATTACATACTGGAAATAGGCACCGAGGAGATACCGGCAGCTTTCGCCTCCTGGGCAGTCGACGAGGTGCTTCGCATAGCCGGGGAGGAATTCCGCGCCGCCAGGTTGACCTGCGATTCCATGAAAAGCTATGCTACACCCAGGCGCATAGCCCTTTATGTACGCGGCCTCGCCGAAAAACAGGAAGACCTCACGGAAGAACTCAAAGGTCCCACCTGGCAGCAGGCCTTCGACGCCAACGACCATCCAACCAAGGCCGCCAAGGGCTTCGCGAAAAGCAAGAATGTCTCTGTCGACGACCTCGAAAAGAGGAACATAGGCGGAACGGACTTTGCCGTCGCCGTGCTGCGCAAGGAAGGAGAACCAACCGCCAGTGTGCTCCGGGAAATCGCGCCTGCTGTCATACGCAGGCTGGTGTTTCCCAAGAATATGTACTGGGACGACACCTTCATACGGTTCGCCCGGCCCATCCGTTGGATACTTTCCATTTTCGGGAGCGAAATCGTACCCTTTACATACGGCAACATACAAGCCGGCCGCGTGACGAGGGGACATCGTTTCATGGGCTCCCGTGCCGTGGAGGTCGAAAATGCCGAAGAATATTTCGGAAAGCTCTTCGACAACTTCGTCATCATCGACCCGGGCAAAAGGCGCGAAAAAATGATAGCGGGGATTTCTTCCATAGAAAAGGAGATAGCTGCGAAGGCCCAGCTGGACAGCGACCTGGTGGAAGAAAACCTCTATCTGGTGGAATTTCCGGTACCTTTTGCCGGGAAGTTCGATGAATCCTTCCTGGAGATGCCCGAGGAAGTCCTGACCACCACCATGAAACACCACCAGAGGTACTTCCCGGTGCGGGACGAAAAAAGCGGCGCCCTCAAGCCCTACTTTATCGGCGTCAGCAACAACAGGGCCGCAAACATGGCTGTAGTGCGAGAGGGTAACGAGCGTGTGCTGAAGGCGCGTCTTTCAGACGCGGCCTTTTTCTGGAAGGAAGACCTGCAGGTACCGCTGCACAATCGCGTCGAGAAACTAAAGAACATCGTGCACCAGGAGCAACTCGGCTCTGTTTACGACAGAACGATCAACATTCAGACCATTGCCGTGGCTTTGTGCGACCAAAACGGCTGGGCTGACATAAGGTCCCTGGCGGAACGTGCGGCGTACCTCTCCAAGGCGGACCTGGCGACGGCCATGGTTTACGAGTTTCCCGAACTTCGGGGCGTCATGGGGCGAGAATACGCCAGAAGAAACGGTGAAGACGAACGCGTGGCCCTTGCGCTTTACGAACAGTACCTGCCGGCCGCCGCCGGTGACGCCACGCCGTCTGATCTGGTCGGGGCCGTGCTGGGTGTCGCCGACAGACTGGACACCATCGCGGGCGGCTTCAAGGCGGGCCTTCAGCCCACCGGATCGCAGGACCCTTACGGAATCAGAAGGGCGGCCAGAACGATAAACGAGATCATCTGGGCGACCGGGATGGATCTTGACCTGGAAGAGGCCGCACGAACCGCGGCCGGCGTTTACCAAATCGACGAAACAGGCGTGGAGGAAATGCTCGATTTTCTTAAACAGCGCCTTCATCATCAGGCAAGGGAAAAAGGCTATCCCCACGACCTTACGTCCCTCGCCCTTTCCGTGACCTGGCGCAGGCCCCTGCAAGTTCTGAAATTTTTGGAAAGTTTCGCCGCGGTACGGGAGGACGAGTGGTTCAGGGGCCTTGTGACGGCGTCGGTCCGGGTCAGAAACATCCTGGCCAAAAGCGAAAAGGTACCCCAAATTCCCGATGAAAGCCTCTTCGTCGAGGATGCGGAAAAATCGCTCTGGCAGGCGGTGCTGGAGATTCGCGAACCCGTCGAAGGGGCTGTGAGAAACTGCGACTGGGAAGAACTGACACGCCTTCTGGCCCGTCTCGAGCCTCACGTGACTGCCTTTTTCGACGACGTGCTGGTCATGACCGACGACGAAAAGCTCAGGCAAAACCGGCTCGCTTTGTTGCAGGAGACGGAAAAACTCTTCGTCTCCGTGGGCGATTTGGGACTTCTAAAAAGATGAGGCGGCGAAGCGCGGGACCAGACAGAAAAAGACAGGAGGAAGCCCCATGGAGATGACCATTTACGTGGTGTCCGACTTTACCGGAGAAACGGCGGAGCACGTCGCCCGGGCGGCTTTCAGCCAGTTCGCCTCCGACGTTATCGACCTGCAGCGCTTTCGCTACATCAACAACAAGGAGCGCGCCCAGGAGGTGCTCGAGCAGGCCGCCGAAGACAAGGCCCTCGTCATATGCACTCTCGTCGACCACGACCTGCGGCGCTGGTTCGTGGAAAAGGCCGCGGCGCAGGGGACCGAAATAGTGGACATACTGGGCCCAATCCTTGATATACTTGAAAAGAGGCTGGGTCACCCACCGCTTGAGACGCCGGGGCTTTTGAGGCGGATGGACGAGGAGTACTTCCGCAGGGTAAAGGCCATCGAGTTCGCCATAAAATGCGATGACGGACGCTGCCCCGAAGAACTGCCCGGTGCGGATGTGGTTATCACAGGGGTTTCGAGGACCAGCAAGACGCCTCTTTCCATGTACCTGGCTCACAGGGGTTTCATGGTGGCAAACATACCACTCATCCCCGAGACGGAGCCGCCCAAACAGCTTTTCAGCGTGCCTCCCGAGAGGATTTTCGGGCTCATGATACAGCCCGAGAAGCTGGTTCAAATCAGGCGGGAGAGGCTTCGTCTTCTCGGGCTCGATGCGGAGGTGTCGAATTACGCACAGTGGGAACGCGTCGAGGAAGAGCTGCAGTTTGCCAGAAACCTCATGCGCAAGATAGGCTGCAGGGTGCTCAACGTGACAAACAGGGCTATCGAGGAAACCGCCCAGGAGATACTGGACTACCTGCGGGCATGACATGACCTTTAACGGGGGTGAAAACATGAGCGAAAAGGCCGGAAACAAAAAATACATCTACAATTTCCGCGAAGGAAGGGCCGACATGAAGGACCTTCTGGGAGGCAAAGGGGCCAACCTGGCCGAGATGCTTAGAATAGGCCTTCCGGTCCCGCCCGGTTTTACCATCACCACGGAAGCGTGTCTCGAGTTTCTTGAAAAGCGGGAATCTTTCCTCGAAAAATTGTGGCCCCATGTGAAAGAGGCCGTCGCCGAAATGGAAAGGGAAACGGGGAAGACCTTCGGGGGTGACAAGAACCCGTTGCTCGTTTCGGTCCGGTCGGGTGCCGCTGTTTCCATGCCCGGCATGATGGACACAATCTTAAACCTCGGGCTCAACGACGAGACAGTCAAGGTCCTGGCTGAAGCCTCGGGCGATGAGCGGTTCGCCTACGACAGCTACCGTCGTTTTATACAGATGTACGCCGACGTGGTTTTGGGGATCGACGGCAGCCTGCTGGACAACGTTATAACCCAGACCAAGCGCAGCCTCGGCGTCAAGTACGACTACGAGGTTACGGCCGAAGCCTGGAAAGAGGTAATAGACAAATTCAAGCGCGTGGTCTCAAAAGAGAAGGAATCAGCTTTCCCTACAGACCCATGGGAACAGCTCAAAAAGGCCGTTGTCGCCGTATTCGACAGCTGGAACACACCCAGGGCCAAGACCTACAGGAAAATCAACCGCATCCCGGACAACCTCGGAACGGCCGTCAACGTGGTGACCATGGTGTTCGGGAACCTGGGCGACGATTGCGGTACCGGAGTGTGTTTCACCAGGAACCCGTCCACGGGCGAGAAGGTCCTCTACGGCGAGTTTCTCACCAACGCCCAGGGTGAGGATGTTGTGGCCGGGATCAGGAACCCCGAGCCCATAGCCGATCTTGAAAAACAGATGCCCGAAGTCTACCGCGAACTCGAGGAAGTGGCCTCTCTCCTGGAAAAGCACTACAAGGACATGCAGGATATCGAGTTCACCATCGAAAAGGGCAAGCTCTACATCCTGCAGACCAGAAGCGCAAAGCGCACGGCGAAAGCCGCCGTAAACGTGGCCGTCGACATGTACGAGGAAGGGCTGATCGACGCTGCTGTCGCCGTATCGAGAGTGACGCCCGACCAGGTGGAGCAGCTTCTTCACAAGCAGGTAGACCCTGAGGCAACCTATGAAGTGCTTGCAAAGGGGCTTCCCGCGTCTCCCGGTGCGGCAGTGGGGGAAGTGGTCTTCGACGCCGACGAGGCGGAGAAGCTCGGCCAGTCCGGTAAAGCAGTCATCCTGGTCCGTCCGGAGACGACTCCCGACGATATCCACGGCCTCTTCGCGGCCCAGGGGGTCTTGACCAGCCGGGGAGGCATGACGAGCCACGCGGCTGTCGTCGCGCGTGGCATAGGCAAACCCTGTGTTTCAGGGTGCGAGGCCGTCCAGATAGACCTTGACGGCCAGTTGATGCGCGTCGGCGAAAAGGTTATACGAAAGGGCGAGATCCTGACCATCGACGGAACCAGGGGCGAGGTCATCGAGGGCGAAGTCCCGCTCGTGCAGCCTTCGTTTTCGCAAGAGTTCAGGGAACTTCTGGACCTGGCGGATACGATTTCCGACCTCGAGGTCTGGACGAACGCCGACACTCCGGAGGACGCCAGGAAGGCTCGCGGTTTCGGCGCGAAGGGTATAGGCCTTTGCAGGACCGAGCACATGTTCATGGAAGCCGGCAGGCTTCCCGTCATGCAGGAAATGATCATGGCCGACAGCAAAAACGCGCGCATCGAGGCGCTTGATAAGCTCAAGGTCATGCAGAAAGAGGATTTTCGTGGCATTTTCAAGGCCATGGAAGGGCTTCCCGTGACAATACGCCTGCTGGACCCGCCGCTTCACGAATTCTTGCCCAACGAGGAAGAGCTGCGGGAAAAAATAGCCAGACTAGAACGGGAAGGCAAGAAGGACACTCCCGAATACGAAAAGTCAAAAGCCACACTGAAGAGGGCCCTCTCGCTGCGGGAGAACAATCCCATGCTGGGTTTCAGGGGATGCCGCCTCGGGATGATTTATCCTGAAATCTACGAAATGCAGATAGCGGCGATTCTGGAAGCGGCCTGCGAGCTGGCCGCAGAGGGCAAAAAGGTCATACCCGATATCATGATGCCCCTGGTCGGGACTCAGGAAGAGATGAGGCGACTCAAGACCATGGTGGACAGGGTTGCGGAAAAAGTGTTCAAGGAATGCGGCACCTCCGTCGAATACCTTGTAGGAACCATGATAGAGCTCCCGCGGGCCGCACTGGTGGCGGGGCCGATTGCCGAGTACGCCGAGTTTTTCAGCTTCGGCACCAACGACCTTACCCAGACGACATTTGGGTATTCACGAGACGACGCGGAGGGCAAATTTCTCGCCCAATACGTAACGGACGGGATCCTCGCCGACAACCCATTCCACGTCCTTGACAGGGAGGGTGTTGGACGGCTCATGAAGATAGCGGTCTCGGACGGTAGAGCCACAAGAAAGGACATACAGATCGGCATCTGCGGGGAACACGGGGGCAACCCGCCCAGCATTGCCTTTTGTCACAAGCTGGGCCTTAAATACGTCAGCTGCTCCCCCTACCGTGTGCCCGTGGCCAGGCTCGCGGCGGCACAGGCGAAACTGGGCCTGATAGGCTGATAGACCGGCCCTGGTCTCGCCTCAGTTGCTTAACCCGTACTGCTTCAGTAGTTCCTGGAAACGCTGTTCCACCTCTTCGGGAGTGCGTTCCTTCGGTTTTGAAGACGCACCTGAAGCCTTGGGGAGAGGAACCGCCGCTTTTTTCGGGCTTTCGACCGGAGCCGGAGTTCTTTCCGGCTCCGGTTTTTGCACTTGCGTGTAAACGGGCGGAACCACTTCTTTCCGAGCTATCCCGAAATCTTCCGGGAGAGTCATGCTGTATACAGGAAGTCGAGCCGAAGCCACCGCCAGCACCTCCTGGTCCCTGGGCGAAAGACGAAGCAACGGCGCCCTCTCATCGGAAAAGGCCATCGCCCAGTTGCCTCCGTGAAGGGGGCAAAAAGCCCGTGGGGCAGTTCCGTCGGGAAGGTATATTTCCACTGAAGGGCAATTGGACGTCGACAGAAAACCTGATTCAGAACATACTGCCACTTTATCCATAATCACGCTCGTGGGGGCAAACTGCTGACGTACAGGCAGCCTGGTTATGGCCTTTTCCACAAAGTCCTTCCAGACCGGCGCCGCAACGACCCCGCCCGTTCCCGGGTGCCCCAGGCTCTTGTTATCGTCGTTTCCTGCATAAACAACCGCTACGAGCCCGGGCAATCCTCCTGCGAACCACGCATCGGTGTATTCGTTGGTCGTTCCCGTTTTTCCAAAAGTTTCATAACCTTGTATGGCCGCTCTTCTTCCCGTCCCGGCCCTTACCACGTTTTCGAGCACCGACCGTATGGACGTCACGAGTTCAGGCTCTACGGCAGGGACAGGTTCCGGTCCTCTCTGCTCCAGTATCTCTCCGGCTGCCGTGGTTACCCGTTTGATCCCGTAGGGGCGAATGCGATACCCGCCATTGGCGAAAACGCTATAGGCTGCCGCCATTTCGAGTGGGGTAACGCTCGCCGAACCCAGTGACAGGGAGAGATCAGCCGGCAGGTGAGGTGAAGTGAACCCCACGTCTCTTGCCAGGTTGAGTATCTTGTCTATACCTGTCATGTGCCCGACCCTGACTGCGACGGTATTGTAGGAATGCGTCAGTGCCTCGAGAATGGTTACTTCGCCATGGTACTTGTCGCCGTAGTTGCCGGGTTCCCACATGTCCCTGTTGCCGCTTTCGTCCACTCCGTTATCGTATGAAACGGGCGCGTCGAACACGTGATCCACTGGCCTTATTTTCTCGCGAAGCGCGGTGGTGTATACGAAGGGTTTGAAAGCAGACCCCGGTTGCCTGAAAGCCTGGGTCGCCCTGTTGAATTTGCTCTTTTCGAAATCCTTGCCTCCCACCAGGGCGAGTATTTCTCCCGTAGAAGGTTCCAGGGCGACGATGGCGCCCTCGCTTTTCAGATTTTGAATGGCCTCCTCGGCGAAGGTCTGGACGTCGATGTCTATGGTGGTATAGACTCTCAGGCCTCCGCGGTAGACCATGTCGCTGCCGTATTTCGGGAGAAGATGGTCGAACAGAAGGTAGGAGATGAAATAGGGCGCTCTGTCAAACATGAGAGCGGGTTTTTCGAGATTCTGGAAATCGAGCTCGATTCTGGACGCCTTCTCCGCTTCTTCAGCTGAGATGTAACCGTCCTCACGCATGCGGGCAAGCACGTACTGTTGGCGTGACGCCGCACGGTCGGGGTGGCGTTTCGGGGTGTAATACTCCGGGGCCTTTATAATGCCCGCCAGAAGGGACGCTTCCGAGATGGTCAAATCGGCCGGCTCCTTGTTGAAATAAAGCTGTGCCGCCGAATGTATGCCCCAGGCGCCGTGGCCGAAATAAATCATGTTAAGGTACATCTCAAGTATGCGGTCCTTGGTGAAAACGCGCTCGAGCCTGAGGGCGAGTATGGCCTCGCGGATCTTCCTGTCCAGTGTCTGCTCTCTGGTCAGAAAGAGGTTTCGGGCCAGCTGCTGGGTTATGGTGCTCGCCCCCTGCCTGAACTCCTTGTGCCTCATGTTGATCCAGAAAGCCCTCAGTATGGCCATGAAATCAATGCCTCCATGCTCATAGAAAGAGCTGTCCTCGGCCGCTATTACCGCCTGCTTCATGAAGGGGGAAATCCTGTCGAAGGGTACCCATGTCCTGTTCTCGTGAAAGAGGCGCGTGATGACCTTCTGGTTCCTGTCGTAGACGATGGTGGAAAGGTCCACCTCGTAATGGGCTATCTCCTCCGCGGAAGGAAGCGCCGAAGCCGCGTTTCGCACGTAAAATGCCGTCAAGATCGACCCTGCCGCGGCTGCCAGCAGAAAAACCACCAGCGCCGCCTTCAGGACCGTCTTTGCAAAATGCCTGCGGCCCGTTTTCTTTATATTCTTTTTTTTGTTCTCTTTTTTATCCCTGCCATTTTCCGAACGTCCCGACTTTGCCATGCCTGTGCCTCCAGCGTATAAATGTAGAAAAAAGAAAATAACCGCACGAGGCAAGGATACCAGATTTTCGGGGTTGCACAACCGGCGGAAGCGTGGTATATTCATCGCCGTCGCTCCGGTTGGGGCGACCGGAAGAACCTTGATAAAAGAATACGGTGCGCAGGAAACGAGCGGATCAACGTGAAATATATGGAGAGTTTGATCCTTGCTCAGGACGAACGCTGGCGGCGTGCTTAACACATGCAAGTCGGACGATTTTTGTGGACGCGGATCTTTCGGG
>NPIE01002609.1_pt2 | contig 54894 bp, 61 predicted proteins | sample 8637661 | NCBI WGS metagenome assembly NPIE01 (sample SAMN07420842, study PRJNA396082) | bioreactor metagenome | isolation source: sample BA12 brine-fed electro-methanogenic bioreactor BA | place: Japan: Kochi | collected 2016-12-09 | reverse complement strand
GCGGTGACCGGCAAGCCGATCAAGCTTGTCGGCATGGGCGAGAAAATGGATGCCCTCGAGGTCTTCCATCCCGACCGCATGGCCCAGCGTATCCTGGGCATGGGCGACGTGCTGTCCCTGATCGAAAAAGCCGAGTCGGCCATCGACAAGGAGCAGGCGGCCTCCATGGAACAGCGCCTGCGCAAGGAAGGGTTCACTCTTGAAACCTTCCGGGATCAGCTGCAGTCGATCAAGAAAATGGGCTCCATGGAGTCGATCCTCAAGCTGATTCCCGGCGCCGGCAAAGCCATGAAGCAGGTGAAGGGAATGCAGTTGCCCGACAAGGAGTTGAAAAAGATCGAGGCGATCATCAACTCCATGACCGCCCAGGAACGGCGCAACCACAAAATCCTCAACGGCTCGCGGCGGCTGCGGATTGCCAAGGGAAGCGGCACCACGGTGCAGGACGTCAATCAACTGCTCAAGCGTTTCACCGAGGCACAGAAGATGATGAAGAAGATGCAGCAGATGGGCCCCAAAGGCCTCAAGGGGTTGATGGGGCGAGGCGGCGGGTTGCCGTTTTAGATCCGAGGCTTCGGCGGCAGTTTTTTCAGGTATACTTGAAACGGTCGATGATCGGTAAGGGCTGGCAATGGCGGGAGGCTGCCCGCGGCTCTTCCGAAGTCGAATCATTAAACATAGATCACCAGCATACAGTAACGGGAAACCCGTTCAGAAACACCCAGGAGGAACAAGAGATGTCAGTAAAAATCAGACTGGCCCGCGGCGGCGCCAAGAAAAAACCCTTTTACCAGGTGGTGGTTGCCGATGAGCGCTATCCGCGCGATGGTCGTTTCATTGAGAATCTGGGCCAGTACGATCCCAAGCAAGACCCTCCCATGGTTGCCCTGAAGGAGGATCGCACCCTAGAGTGGCTGCAGAAGGGCGCCCAGCCTACCGATACCGTGCGGACGCTGCTGCGTACCCAGGGGATCTGGGCCAAATTCAAGCAGCCCGAAAAGGCGTAAAGATTCTCCTCCGGTATCCGACGCGGGCTCATCCTGTCTCCGGAAGGACGGACTCCATGAAAGAACTCATCGAATTCATCGCTAAATCCCTCGTGGAAAACCCCGATGCGGTTACGATCTCCGAGGAGCAGGGAGAGGATGGTGGTATTCTCATCAAGCTCGCTGCCGCCCAGGAAGACATGGGCCGGATTATAGGCAAACAGGGGCGCACCGCCAAGGCCATGCGCACCCTGTTGAACGCCAAGGCCACCCGGGAAAACAAGCGTGCCACCCTCCAGATTATGGAGTAATGGCGACTGATCCCAATGAATTGTTCTGTGTCGGGGTGGTTAAGGGTACCCACGGTTTGCGTGGAGACCTGAAGATTCGTCCCAGCACTGATGATTCGACGTCACTGCTCGAGGCCCGGGAATTGTATTTTCGCCACCCGGAGCGGGAAATTGTCCGTCATGTGCCGGCCCGTGCCAAGATGCATAAAGGGCAGGTGTTGTTGCGTCTCGTCGGGCTGGAGAGCATTGATGAGGTTCAGCACCTGGTGGGGTGGGAGGTTCTCATGGCATTCGGGGACCTGGCTGAACTTGAAGAGGATGAGTATTACTGGTATCAGCTCGAAGGGATGACCGTGGTCGACCGCACCCGCGGCGAGCTGGGAACCCTGGAAGAGATGTTCACCACCGCGGCCCATGATGTTTATGTCGTGCGCGGACGGTACGGAGAGGTGCTGGTTCCGGCCGTGGCCGCGATGGTGCTTCGCGTTGACCTGGAGTCCCGGCGGATGGACGTCGATTTGCCGGAGGGGCTGGTTCCCGAAGCCAATGACGTTTGATGTTTTAACTCTATTCCCGGCGATGTTCGATTCCCCTTTCGCCGACAGTATCCTGGGCAAGGCAGTCGATAGGGGATTGATCGGCATCGCGGCTCACAACCTCAGGGACTGGGCCGAAGGCCGGCACAAGGTTACCGACGATGCTCCCTATGGGGGGGGCGCCGGTATGGTCATGAAACCTGAGCCGGTGGCTCGGGCGGTGGCCGAACTTCGGACCCGCCGGCCGTCGGCCAAGGTTCTTCTGATGAGTCCTCAGGGCCAACCCTTCCGGCAGCGGGATGCTCAGCTGCTGGCTCGCGAGGAAGGGCTGATCTTTCTGTGCGGCCGCTACGAAGGGTTCGACGAACGCATTCGCTCCCTGGCCGATGCCGAATACTCGGTCGGCGATTTTGTTCTTACCGGCGGGGAACTGGCCGCCATGGTCATGATCGACGCCATCGCGCGTCTGGTCCCAGATGTTCTTGGGAGCTGCACTAGCGCTGCCGGGGATTCATTCTCCGATGGACTACTGGAGTATCCGCACTACACCCGACCCGCCGAGTTTGCGGGACAACGGGTGCCGGAGGTGCTGCTTTCCGGCAACCATGCCGAGATTGCCCGCTGGCGCCGGCGTGAGCAGCTCAAGCGGACCCTGCGGCGGCGGCCTGACCTGCTTGCCGAAGCTACGCTGAGCGAGGAGGATCGCCGGGTGCTCGAGCAACTGCAGCGGCAAGCGCGGGATTCGGCTTCATGAACCATCAGCCTGTGGCGGTAGCCCTGGTGCATCATCCGGTGATTGATCGACGCGGTGACCGGGTTACGACGGCGGTCACCAACCTCGATCTGCACGACATCGCGCGCGTTGCCAGAACGTACGGCGTCGGCAGGTTTTACGTGGTCACTCCGGTGGTCGATCAGGCTCAGTTGGTCGAGAGAATCCTCGGTCATTGGCAGGAGGGCTTCGGGGCCTCCTACAAACCCCATCGGGGAGAGGCTCTGAGCCTGGTCAGGGTTACCGGAACCCTGCAGGAGGCCATGGCGGACTGGGAGGAAGCGACCGGCGTTGCCGCCAGGCCGGTCTTGACCGGTGCCAATCGCGAGGATGGGGTTGGTTTCGATGCCTGTCGCGAGGCGCGCAATCGGCAGCCTCTTTTCCTGGTGTTCGGTACGGGCTGGGGTCTTGCCCCTGAGATTTTTGAACAGGGCTGGACGGTGCTCGAGCCGATCCGGGGCGGTTCCGATTACAACCATTTGCCCGTGCGCGCTGCGGTCGCCATCATTCTGGATCGCCTGCTCGGGGAGAGACAATAAAATAGCAACCGCTGCAACCGGTCCCTGGACGAACCGGCTTCGGCCCGAAATTCATAGACATTATAGGTATAGAGGAGGAAACAATGAACATCGTTGATCGTATCAGCATGGAACAGATCCGGAAGAATATTCCGCCCTTCAAGGCCGGCGACACCCTGAAGGTGCATGTCCGGATCGTCGAAGGCGACAAGCAGCGCATCCAGGTCTTCCAGGGCGTCTGCATCAAGCGGGTCAATCGCGGCCTGGGTTCGACCTTTACCGTCCGCAAAGTCTCCAACGGCGTAGGGGTGGAGAGGATCTTCTCTCTCCATGCTCCTAACGTGGACAAAATCGAGGTGGTGACCATCGGCCAGGTTCGCCGGGCCAAGCTTTACTACCTGCGCAAGCTTTACGGCAAGGCTGCCCGCATTCGCGAAAAGCGCCTGGCCTGATCTTCTGGTCCATAAGCCCCGGCGGCCGCCGGGGCTTTTTTTATGCAGAGTCATAGGATTGGGGCTGATTGTTGTTTCTCGGAGGCCGCCGCGTGACCCTCGAACTGTTTCCTGCCAAAGAGGTTTCCCCTCTTCATTTTGAACGCCTTCTCGCCAGTCAGGGATACCGGGCGGTAGCCGGCATCGATGAGGCCGGCCGCGGGCCGCTGGCCGGACCGGTGGTGGCGGCTGCGGTGATTCTGCCGGAGCGTTTCGACCTGCCCGGATTGACCGATTCAAAAAAGCTTACTCCCGCCCGGCGGGAGCAGCTGTTTCCGCTTATCCGCAGCCAGGCCCGGGCCATCGGTCTTGGGGTCGCCGGTGCCGAAGAAATCGATCGGCATAACATCCTGCAGGCCACTCTAGGCGCGATGAGCCTGGCGGTCCAACGGCTCAAGGTTCCCGCCGACTATCTGCTGATCGACGGCATCACGCCGCTTTCGCTGCCGATGGCACAGAAGACCTTGAAAAAGGGCGACTCCCGTTCCCTGTCGGTGGCCGCGGCCTCCATTGTGGCCAAGGTAGTGCGGGACCGGATGATGGTTGCCTATGACGTGCGCTTTCCCGGTTACGGCTTTGCCAGGCACAAGGGCTACGGCAGTGCCGAACATCTTGCGTCGATTGCCGAACTTGGCCCCTCGCCCATCCATCGCCGAACCTTCGGCGGGGTTAGGGAACACCTGGCCGAGCCATGACCCGGGAGCGGCTTTCGCTTGGCCAGTGGGGCGAGGATCTGGCGGTCCGCTACCTGCGACGCCGAGGCATGAAGATCCTCGAACGCAACTTCCGCACGCCGGTGGGGGAAATCGATATCATCGCCCGCCAGGGCAAGAACCTGGTCTTCGTCGAGGTCAAAACCCGTCGCAGCCGCGCTTTCGGAACACCCCAGGAGGCGGTTGGCCCGACCAAACAGCGCCAGATTCTGCGCACCGCTCAGTGGTATCTGGGGGAGGGCCGGGGACGCGGTCTGCAGCCCCGCTTCGATGTGCTTGCGGTGTGCCTTGCTGCCCAAGAGCCGGAGATTGTTCATATCCCGGACGCCTTCGGTGCCTGATCGAGGATCGATCGCTCGGGCCCGGTCGGTTGCCCGGCAAACGGTTTGCCTTTTAGACGCAACCTGATTATCATTGCAACCAGGTTGTCCATGGAGTATCGCTGTCCAGCCGGGAGTTTTCCCCATGAGCATTGCTGTTCCTTCTCTTTCCAGCATGGGATTTCTGCGCATCGGCGTCGCGACCCCCGAGCTCCGGGTGGCCGATGTCGATTTCAACCTCGAGAAAATCCACGCGGCGATGGCCGAAGCCCTCGCCCGCGACTGCCGTTTTCTGGTCTTTCCCGAACTCTGTGTGACGGGTTACACCTGCGGCGACTTGTTTTTTCAGTCCCTGCTCATCGATAAGGCTCGCGAGGCCCTCCTCCAACTCGCCGACATTACCGATGAAGTGCAGGCAACGATGATCGTGGGTGCGCCCGTTGCCCAAGACGGCCGTCTGTTCAACTGCGCCGTCTTCATCTCCCATGGACAGATCCTTGGCGTGGTGCCCAAGACCTTCCTTCCCAACACCCAGGAATTTTACGAGGAGCGCTGGTTTTCATCCGCCCGAGAGGGCAGGGCAGGGTTACTGACGTGGGGTGACAGGCACATTCCCTTCGGCACCGATCTGCTATTTCAAAACCTGGCCCTGCCCGAATGCGTGGTTGGGGTCGAAATCTGCGAGGACGCCTGGGTGGCCAATCCGCCGAGCGGCGAATTGGCCGCTGCCGGCGCGACGGTCCTGATCAATCTTTCCGCCAGTCCCGAGACGCTGGGCAAGGAAGGCTACCGTCGGGACCTGGTCAGATCCCAGTCGGCCCGCTGCCTGGCCGCCTATGCTTACGCTTCGGCGGGCCCCGGTGAGTCGAGCACCGACCTGGTCTTTTCCGGCCATTCCCTGATCGCCGAAAATGGTGTCGTTCTGGCGGAAACCGATCGCTTCCGGTTCGAGACCCAGTTGGCCCTGGCCGACCTCGACATCGAACGTCTGGTCAACGAGCGGCGGAAAAACAACAGCTTTGGCGACTCGCCGGCGGTGCAACCGCGCACGATCTTCTTTGCGCATCAGGAAGTCCCCGCCAGGGAGTTGTTGCGGAAGGTTTCGACCGCCCCCTTCGTCCCGCCGGACGATCGCGAGCGCTCCTGCCGCTGCCGGGAGATCTTCGCCCTGCAGACGACCGGCCTGGCCAAACGTTTGCGCCACACCGGCGCGGCCAGGGTAGTTATCGGCATCTCCGGGGGGCTCGACTCGACCCTGGCCCTGCTGGTTGCGGTCAAGGCTTTCGACAAGCTTGGGCTTGCCCGCAAGGGGATTGTCGCGGTGACCATGCCCGGGTTCGGCACCACGTCCCGAACCCGGTGCAATGCCGAGGGGCTCTCGAGACAGCTGGGGGTTACCCTGCGGGTCGTTGCCATCGACCAGGCGGTCCGCCGGCACTTTCAGGATATCGGGCATGACGAAAAACAACACGATATCACCTACGAGAATTCCCAGGCCCGGGAAAGAACCCAGATCCTCATGGATATCGCCAATCAGGTCGGCGGGCTGGTGATCGGCACCGGCGATCTTTCCGAGCTGGCTTTGGGATGGTGTACCTATAACGGCGACCACATGTCGATGTATGCGGTCAATTCCGGGGTGCCCAAAACCCTGGTGCGGTACCTCGTCTCCTGGTGCGCCGAGGCTGAATTTTCCGGGGAGACCACCGCCATCCTCCTGGATATCTGCGCTACCCCGGTTTCGCCGGAACTGCTGCCGCCAGACGAGAACGGGGAGATCGGCCAGGTTACCGAGGACCATATCGGGCCTTACCGCCTGCATGATTTTTTCCTCTATCACGCCATTCGTCTGCAGTACGCCCCGAGCAAAATTTTTTTTCTGGCCCGGGTGGCGTTTGCCGATGACTACCCCGCCAGCGAAATCCTTCACTGGCTCAAGAATTTCTATCGCCGATTCTTCTCCCAGCAGTTCAAGCGGTCCTGTCTTCCCGACGGCCCCAAGGTCGGCAGTGTGGTCCTTTCGCCCCGCGGCGATTGGCGGATGCCGAGCGACGCAAGTGTCGAACTCTGGTTGAAAGACCTGGCGGCAATCGACAGAGACCGGCTCCCCTGATCCGCTGCATCCCCCCCCGGGATGTCATTACCCCTAATCGAATTTCAACGAGTCATGAATAAACCAGGGACCCTGTATCTCGTCGCCACGCCCATCGGCAACCTTGAGGATCTCACCTTTCGGGCCTTGCGCATCCTCAGGGAGGTCGATCTGGTGGCTGCTGAAGACACCCGCCATAGCCGCAGGCTGTTCGGACATTACGGCGTCACCACCCCGCTGACCTCCTATTTCGAGCATAACGAGGCGACCAAGGGCGAACGGATTCTGCAGGCCCTGCGCCAGGGCAAAGACGTCGCGCTGATCTCCGACGCCGGTACCCCGGCCATTTCCGATCCGGGATATCTGCTGGTCCGTCGCTGTCGGGATGAGGGGATCGAGGTCGCCACCGTCCCGGGCCCCTCGGCAGTCGTCGCGGCCCTTTCCATCTCCGGGCTGCCGGTGGACCGATTCGCTTTCGAGGGGTTTTTGCCGGCCAAAAGCCAGGCCCGGCGCAAGCTGTTCAAGGCTCTGCAGGGCGATCCGCGAACCCTGGTGTTTTTCGAAGCCCCGCACCGGCTGCTGGCGAGCCTCAGGGATCTGATCGCCGAGCTGGGGCGAGAGCGGCTGGTTGCGGTGGCCCGGGAGCTGACCAAGGTGCACGAGGAGCTGTTTCGGGGCGCAGCTGCCGAGGCGCTGGCTCATTTTGAGGCGGGGCGGGTGCGGGGGGAGATCGTCCTGCTGATTGCCCCGGCCGCCGGGGAAGAAAGACCCACCGAGTCGGTAAGCGAGGCCCTGCGGCGCTGGCGGAACGAAACCGACCTGCCGATGCGGCAGATCGTCAAGGAGGTGGCCAGGCAGTTCGGTCTGCCCGGCAGCGAGGTCTATCGGCAGAGTCTGGCCCTGAAAGAGAAAGAGCGACCGGGAGGCGGGGGCCGGGGCGCAGAGGATTGAGGGCATTCGGCGACCGTCGCAACGCGGTCCGGTTGCCTGGTGATTCCAGTCGGTTGTTCAGCGGTGGATCTCGAAGGATTCGAACTCGCCGTGAAAGTCCTCCCAGTCGATCAGAATTTCATCCACCCGCGCGGCGCTGGGGCCGCTGCGGCACCAGTCGAGAACCTTGCGGATCTCCGACTCCCGTCCCTCGAAGACCGCTTCGACGTCGCCGTTGGGCAGGTTGCGCACCCAGCCGGTCAGGTTGTGCTCCCGGGCGGTGCGCCGGGTAAAATAGCGGAAATTGACCCCCTGAACCCTCCCCGTGATGCGAACGGTGGCGCGGATCTGTCTCATCGGTCATTCTCCTTTTCCATCATTTGCAGAAAATCCTCTTCGCTGAGTACCTCGATTCCCAGTTCCCTGGCACGTTCGAGCTTGCTGCCCGCCTCCGCTCCAGCGACCACGAAATCGGTTTTCCTGCTGACCGAACCGGCGGCCCGGGCCCCAAGCCGCTCGACCATCTCCTGGGCCTGCTTGCGGGAAAAGAGGCTGAGCGCCCCGGTGAAGACAAAGGTCTTCCCCGAGAGGGGCCCGCCGGCCCGGCGCTGTTCTGACCCCGGGGTTACTCCGCTGGCCTTCAGGGCAGCGAGGACTTCCCGGTTGCGCGGGGAGTGGAAAAAGTTTACCACGCTGTCGGCAACCTGGGGGCCGACCTCGTGGACCGCCAGCAGTTCTTCTTTGGACGCACTGGCCAGTTCATCCAGAGAGCCGAACTGCAGTGCTAGGACCTTGGCGATGTGTTGCCCGACGTGGCGCAGACCGAGGGCGTTGAGGAAGCGGGAGAGAGGGCGTTGCTTGCTCCGCTCGATAGCACCGAGCAGGTTTTCGGCCAGTTTGTCGCCCATGCGCTCGAACTCGAAGAGGTCCTCTTTGGTCAGGGCGTAGAGGTCGGCCACGCTCTCGACCTTGCCGAGCTTGAGCAACTGGTCGATATAACGGTCGCCGAGCCCTTCGATATCCATGCCGCCACGGGCGGCGAAGTGCTTGATCGATTCCTTGAGCTGGGCGGCGCAGGAGAGCCCTTGGCAACGGGGCACCACTTCGCCCTCCAGCCGGGCAACCGGGGAGCCGCAGACCGGACAGGCTTCGGGAATCGTGACCCGGCGTTCACCGCCGGCCCGTTTCTCGGTCAGCACCCGGACCACGTCGGGGATGACGTCGCCGGCCCGTTCCACCACGACATGGTCGCCGATGCGGGCATCGAGGCGGGCGATTTCGTCCCAGTTGTGCAGGCTGGCCCGCGAGACGGTAACCCCACTGACTTCGACCGGTCGGAGGTGGGCAACCGGCGTGATGGCGCCGGTGCGCCCGACCTGCAGCTGGATATCGTCGATGACCGTAACCGCCTGGCGGGGCGGAAACTTGTAGGCAATGGCCCAGCGCGGCGAGCGGGACTTTTCGCCCAGCTCCCGCTGCAGGGCCAGGTCGTTGACCTTGACGACCATGCCGTCGATTTCAAAGGGAAGGGTCTCGCGCTCTTCGAGCAGGTTCCGGTAATGGTCCAGCACCGCTTCGATGCCCAGCAGTCGGCGGGTCGCGGCGAGGTTGACGCGTAGCCCCCACTGCTGCAGTTTTTCCAGGCGTCCGTAATGGTGGTCGGCATCGGAATCGTTCACCGTTCCGACCCCGTAGCAGAATATTTTCAGCGGCCGCTTGGCGGTGATGGCCGAATCGAGCTGCCTCAGGCTGCCGGCGGTGGCGTTTCTGGGATTGGCGAAGGTCGGTTGTCCCTCCTCTTCGCGTTCCCGATTGAGGTTGCGAAAGTCCGCGAGGTCCATGTAGACTTCGCCGCGAACCTCGAGGGTCGCAGGACAGGGCGGTCGCAGGACCAGCGGAATCGACGGAATGGTTTTGAGGTTTTCAGTGATGTTCTCCCCGGTGATCCCGTCGCCGCGGGTTGAGCCGATCCCGAGACGGCCATCCTGGTAAACGAGTTCGACCGCCACCCCGTCCATTTTCATTTCGCAGACGTATTCGATATCGTCGCTGGTTGACAGAAATCGCTTGGTTCTTGCATCGAACTCCCGCATCTCTTCGTCGTTGAAAGCATTTTCCAGGGAGAGCATGGGGAGGGTATGGCGCACCGGTTCGAATCTTTCCAGAGGGGGGGCGCCGACCCGCTGGCTGGGGGAGTCGGCTGTGATCAGCCAGGGAAAGGCTTTCTCGAGATCCTGCAGCTCCCGCAGCAGTCGATCGTACTCGGTGTCCTGGATTTCCGGGCTGTCGAGAACGTAGTAGCGATAGTTGTGGTGGTGGAGTTGGCTGCTCAGCTCGGCATGGCGCCGCCTGGCTTGTTCCTGGTCCATGTCGGTCCTTTGAAGTCGCCTCCACGGCAGCGGCCGGGCAGGGCAAGGGGATTTGACCCGGATTTATAGCATAGGGGACGCGCCGGTTCAATATCCGGTGGTTTCGGCAGTGCTAAAGGGTTTGTAATCTGACGGCCCATCGGGTAAACTTCCAACCAATCCAACCTGGAGAAACCTCTGTGGAAGACCAGCTTTTTCGCATTATTATCCTTGTCGTCCTGTTCATTCTCTCGGCGTTTTTCTCCGGATCTGAAACCGCCCTGATGGCCATTGATCGGCTGCGGGTCAAGTACCTGGTGCAGAAAAAGCGCCGGGGAGCCCAGACGCTCGAAGAGCTTCTGGGGCATCCGGATCGGCTGTTGAGTGCCATTCTGGTCGGTAACAACCTGGTGAATATCGCCATCTCGGTTTTTGCCACGGGCCTGTTTGTCCACTTTTACGGCGAAAACGGGGAGCTGGTCACGATCCTGGTGCTCACTCCGCTGTTGCTGCTGCTGGCCGAGGTCTCCCCCAAAACGTACTCCGCCAAGTATCCCGAACGGATCTCCTTTTTGGTGTTGCGGCCAATTCTGCTGGTGATGATCCTGCTGGCTCCGGTGATCTGGCTGGTAACGGCCTTTTCCCGGTCTCTTACCCGCTTGCTGAGCCGCAAGGAGGATGATCGGCCGATCATCTCCGAAGATGAAATCCGGACTCTGATCACCGTGGGCGAGCAGACCGGGGTGGTGGCCAAGGACCAGCGTAAAATGCTCCACGGGGTATTCGAACTTTCGCAGACCCGGGTGCGCGACGTCATGATTCCCCGCACCGAAGTCATCGGGATCGAGGTCGGCGCTGCCTTCGAGGATGTTTTGCCGCTGGTGCAGGAGGCCCGCCATTCCCGTTTTCCGGTCTACGAGGGGAGTCTGGATAACGTGGTGGGGATTATCCATTCGAAGGACATTCTCCGCTATGTCGACCGACGCGAAGAGTTCTCCTTGCGGGAGATTGCCCGTCCGCCCTATTTCGTTCCCGACTCGAAACGCATTGAAACCCTGCTGCAATCTTTCCGCCGTCGGCAGATCCACCTGGCGGTGGTGGTGGACGAGTACGGCGGCGTCGAAGGGATCGCGACCCTCGAGGATATCTTCGAGGAGATCGTCGGCGAGATCCAGGACGAATACGATGTCGAGGAGGTTCTGTTCCGCGAAACCGCCCCCGGGCACTACCTGGTGGACGGCAGCGCTTCTTTGCGTACGATCAACCGTCGGTTTGGCCTGGATCTCTCCGAAGAACATGCCAATACGCTGGCTGGTTTTCTGCTGCGGGTCCTGGGGGCGATTCCCCAGGAGGGGGATCGCTGCGAATCCGATGGCACGGTTTTCGTGGTGAAAAAAGTCGTCGATCGACGGGTCGAAGAGATCGAAATGACCCTGCCGCAGCATTCCCCGTAGATTTACCCCACCAGTCCGCCAGCTCTTTTCGAAGCACCCTTTTCCGGGGTGCTTTTTTCGTTTCCGGATCAGATCTAAGCCCTTAAAAAACTGGAAATTTGCCTTGACAAGGGGTGGGGGTATCGCTATAGTTTTGCAAAAAAGTGTAAAAAGGTGTCATTTGGTGTCAAGTAAGGGTCGAAATGTTCTTCCAAGGTGAATTCAAAAATTCCATCGACCCCAAGGGGAGGGCGAGCATTCCCGCTAAATTCAGGGAGGTGCTCAATGACGCCTACAGCGATGACCGGTTGATTGTCACCAAGAATCTGGAAGACGGCCTGACCGCTTATCCGCCCTCGAGTTGGCAGGATATTGTCCAGAGCGTCAAGGAGTGGGCTCCGGGCCCGAAAAAAAGTGCGGCGATCCGCCTGATGATCGCGCCGGCCGTTGAATGCACCTTCGATAAGCAGGGGCGGATCCAGTTGCCCCAGGCCCTGCGTACCGACGCGGGGCTGGAGAAAGATGTGGTGGTCGTTGGCATGCTCGAAAAGATCGAGATCTACAGCCAGGTCAAGTACGCCGAAGTCACCAGCAAGTCCAAAGAGATTCTCAAGTCCGACGAACAGGCTTTCGCCGAGATGGGATTCTGATCCTTGGGCGATGCCGGGTTCGTTCATCTTTCGGTCATGCCGGATGAGGTGTTGGAGCTTCTCCAGCCTAAATCCGGCGGTATCTATCTTGACGGAACCGTCGGTGGCGGTGGGCATGCCCGTTTGATCCTCGAGGCGTCCAGTCCCGACGGGCGGCTGGTGGGGCTGGATCGGGATCCCGCAGCCCTTGCCAAGGCCAGGGCGGTGCTGCAGCCTTTCGGCGATCGAGCCACCCTGATCCATCGTCCTTTTGCCGAGATCGACCAGGTGCTGGTTGAGCTTGGAATCTCCGCCTTGGATGGCATGCTGCTCGACCTCGGGGTGTCAAGTCATCAGCTCGATGCGGTGGAGCGAGGGTTTTCCTTTCGCGGCGAAGCTCCCCTCGATATGCGGATGGACCCCACCGCTGGGCTGACCGCCGCCGAGGTGGTGGAGAGTTATTCAGCCGAAGAACTGACCCGGATTTTCCGCGAGTACGGTGAAGAGCGCTATGCCAAGCGTATCGCCCGACGGATCGTAAAGGTCAGGGGGGAGCAGCCGCTGACCACCACCCGGCAGCTGGCCGAACTGGTCCGGGACACCGTTCCGGGAGGACACGCACCTTCCAGGATCCATCCGGCCACCCGGGTTTTTCAGGCGCTGCGGATCGAGGTGAACGAGGAGCTTGAACAGGTGCGGCGGGGGGTCTCCCGCGGCATCGACCTGCTGAAGCCTGGCGGCCGGCTGGTGGTGATCAGTTTTCATTCCCTGGAAGACCGCATCGTCAAGCGGATTTTCCTGGAGGAGGCCCAGCGCTGCACCTGTCCGCCGCGGCTTCCGGTATGCGTTTGCGGGAGGGTGCCGCGGGTAGAGGGGCTCAGCCGCAAGGCGGTCAGGGCTTCCAGTGCGGAGTTGGAGCGCAACCCCCGGTCCCGGAGCGCGGTGCTCCGGGCCGTCAGCAGGTTGGGCTGATTCGATTTTCTGTTGTAGTTTCGGAGGGTGCCATGTCCGATATCACGTTAAAATCCCTTCCCAAAATCAATGGCTTCTCCCTGCGCCGGCCCCGGGTCGTTTCCCTGTTGATCTTCGCCCCCGTCATTATGGTGGCTGCCCTGTTTTTCGTCTGGTCCAGAATCGAAGCGGTCAATCTGGAATACTCCATATCCAGTCATGAGAGCAGGCTGCGACAGCTGGCCCAGGAATCTCAACGGCTGCGTCTGGAGGTTGCCAGCCTGCGAAATCCGCTGCGGATCGAAAGGATGGCCAAAAATGAGCTGGGACTTCGCTTGCCAACCCCCGAGCAGGTGATCATCGTCGATTGATGGAACGTCCGGAGAGATGGCTTCGATTCAGGATATGGCTGGTGGCGCTCTGCTTCGTGGTAGCCTTCGGGCTGGTGGTGGTCAGGGCCTTCCAGCTTCAGGTGCTGGGCGAGGACGAATGGCGCAAACGGGCTGAGCGGCAGCACCAGAAGGTAATCCCCCTGACTCCCCAGCGGGGTACGATCTACGATCGCAACGGCGAGGAGCTGGCATTGAGCATCGAGGTTGACTCCATCTACATCGAGCCGAAAAAGGTGGTCGATTCGGGGACTTCAGCCAGGACTCTCGCCAGGACCCTTTCCCTTCCCTATGCTTCGGTCAAGGCCAAGCTGACCTCCAATCGCGGCTTTCTGTGGCTGAAACGTCAGGTGTCGCCTCGCGAAAGCGAGATGGTCAAGGCTCTCGACCTCGATGGGGTCAACTTCATCAAGGAACACCGGCGGTTTTATCCCAACTCCGAGCTCGGCGCGCAGGTCGTCGGTTTCACCGGCATCGACCCCGCAGGGCTTGAAGGCGTTGAGCTCGAATACGACTCGGTCCTTCTCGGTCAGGGGGGATACCTGGTTATCGAACGGGATGCCCTGGGCAGGGGAATTGGGTCGGGGGACAGCCTGGTGCAGGGGGCTTCGAAGGGCAACAGCCTGTTTCTGACCATCGACAAAAACCTCCAGTATATCGCTGAAAAGGAACTTGCCGCCGGGGTGCGGCAGGTCCGTGCCCGGGCCGGTACCGTCGTCGTCATGGACCCCTGGACCGGTGAGGTTCTGGCGATGGCGAGTCAGCCCGACTATAACCCGAATGCGTTCGGCAAGTACCGACCCAGCCAGTGGCGCAATCGGGCAATCTGCGACACTTTTGAGCCCGGTTCCACCCTGAAGCCCTTTGTGGTAGCGGCGGCGCTGAACGAAGGGGTGGCTCGCTGGGGGCAGAAGATCGATTGCGAGAACGGTTCGTTTCGCGTTGGCGGCAAGGTAATTCACGATCATCACCGCTATCAGGATCTGACGCTTCAGGATGTCGTCAAGTTCAGTTCCAATATCGGCTCGGCCAAAATCGGCAAAGCGCTCGAGCGCGAGCGGACCTACCAGTATCTGACCGGCTTCGGATTCGGCCAATCCACCGGGATCGATCTGCCGGGGGAAGTGTCGGGACTGTTGCGGGAACCTTCAAAATGGTTCGAGATCGATCTGGCCGCGATCTCTTTCGGCCAGGGGTTGACGGTGACGCCTCTGCAGCTGGCCAGGGCGGTGGGTGCTGTCGCCAACGGCGGCTATCTGATGAACGCCAAGGTGGTCAGCAAGGTCGTCAGCAACCAGGGGGAAGTCGTTTCCAATCCCCACCCCCGGGCGGTACGCAAGGTGGTTTCGGAAGAGGTGGCCAGGATGGTGCGGGATATGATGGTCATGGTCACCGAGGAGGGCGGGACCGGTACCCTCGGCGCCGTGCCCGGCTTCAAGGTCGCCGGAAAGACCGGAACTGCCCAGAAAGTCGACCCGGTGACCGGCGGATACTCGGTCGACAAGCGGGTGGCCTCCTTTGTCGGGTTCGTTCCGGCGGAAGCTCCGCGCCTGGTGGTGGTGGTGGTGGTGGACGAACCCGAAGGACAGACTTACGGCGGGCTGGTGGCAGCGCCGATTTTTTCCAGGATCGCCTCCCAGGGACTGCGTCACTTGAAGGTGTCCCCGACCCAACCCTTGCAACAGGCCCCCCTGCCCGCGGTGATGGAGGTGTCGATGCCAGTCTCGCAGGCAGCCGTCGCGCGATTCGACGGCGCGCCGGGCGATTCGCCGAATATGCCGGATTTTACAGGATTGAGCTACCGGCAGGCTCTGCAGGCCATGGAGCAGACCGGGGTTAACGTACGACTCCAGGGGCATGGCCGGGTTGTGGAACAGTCGCCGGCACCCGGCAGACCACTCAACTACTCCCGAGAGGCCTGGGTTAAGCTGGCTCCGCCGATCTAGAAAATTTCCTTTTGACATTTGTCGGCGGGGAGAGGAAAATGCACGATTCTATGAAGATTTACACGCTTCTAAAAACGCTGTCCCCGCTGCAGGTGAAGGGCCCAACGGATACCGAAATCACGGGTCTGCATTACGACTCGCGAACGGTGGTGCCGGGAGGGGCCTTTTTTGCTTTGCGGGGGGAGACTGCCGACGGCCATCGTTTTATCGAAGATGCAATAGCCCGCGGCGCCAAGGCGGTCTTCATGGAGGAGCGCATAGCTCTGCCGGCCGGGGTGACCGGAGTGCAGGTCGACAACACGCGGCGGACCATGGCCCACGCGGCGGCGGCGTTTTTCAACGAGCCAACTGCGGATATCCCTGTGGTGGGAGTTACCGGGACCAACGGCAAGACGACCGTGACGTATCTGCTGGAATCGATTCTGCGCGCCGCCGGAAAGGTTCCCGCAGTCTTTGGAACCATCAATTACCGCTTGGGGGGGCACTGTCTTTCCGCTCTTCATACGACCCCGGAATCGGTCGACCTGCTGCGCACCCTGGCCGAATTCAGAAAACAGGGCGCCGATGCCTTGGTCATGGAAGCGTCCTCCCATGCCCTGGAGCAATCGCGGACCGACGGCGTCCGGTTCGATGTCGGGGTGTTTACCAATCTTACCCCCGAGCATCTTGATTACCATCGCGATATGGATGCTTATTTCGCAAGCAAAAGCCTGCTCTTCGACCGTCTGCCGGGTAGCCGCGGCGAGGGGGCGGTAATCAATGTCGACGATCCCTACGGCGTGCAGCTGGCAGCGCGTTTCGAGTCGCCCCTGACCTGCGGGACCGCGTCCGGTGCGCGCATTCGCCCCCGGGAATACCAGACTTCTCTGGACGGAATCGTCGGCATGGTGGACAGCCCCATGGGGAGCTTTTCTCTGAATTCGAAACTGGTGGGAAAATTCAATCTGCAGAACCTGCTCTGTGCCGCCGGAGCCGCGCTGGCGCTGGGGATCGATCCGGAAACGGTGGCTGAAGGTTTGCGCGAGGCCCCGCCGGTGCCGGGACGGCTTGAGCGGATCGATAACCGGCTGGGAGCCCTGATCCTGGTCGATTACGCGCATACCCGGGATGCCCTGGAGAAGGTGCTGGAGACGTTGACGGCACTGGCTCCGCGGCGGATTATCACGGTGTTCGGCTGCGGCGGCGATCGCGACCGGACCAAACGTCCGGCGATGGGGGAGGTGGCCGCACGCCTTTCCGACCTGGTGGTGCTTACCTCGGATAATCCTCGAACCGAAGACCCCCAGACAATCCTCGAGGAGGTTCGTGCCGGCGTGGTGCGTGTCCTGCCCCGGGAATGCCCCCGGGAGCAGCTGGCCGACCCTCGCGCGACGGGCTACGTTGCGGTAACGGACCGGCGCGAAGCCATCAATCTGGCGACAGACCTGGTCCAGCCCGGCGATCTGCTGCTGGTGGCCGGGAAGGGGCACGAAGACTACCAGATCATCGGCCGTGAGCGTTTTCACTTTGACGACCGGGAAGAACTGCGCATGGCTCTGGCCAGGCGGGAGGCGTCCCTATGATTATGGATATCCAGAAAATCGCCCAGGTCACCGACGGAAGATTGACGCCGGCCGGGGCCAAAGGCACCATCGTCGGAATTTCGACGGACAGCCGGACGATCAAGCAGGGCGAACTGTTCATCCCCTTGCGGGGTCCCAATTTCGATGGCCATGACTTTCTGGTCCGCGCCCTGCGCAACGGCGCTGCCGCCTGCCTCAGCGAAGAGATTATCGCCGGGCTGCCGGTGCCGGTGATTCAGGTCGAGGATACCCTGCGGGCGCTGGGTGATCTGGCGGCCGAGGTCCGGCGCGCGTTTACCGGTCCGGTGGTGGCGGTGACCGGGTCTTCAGGCAAGACCACCACCAAGGAAATGCTCGGCGGCATCCTGTCGCTGGCCGGCAAGGGTCTCAAAACCGAGGGGAATTTCAACAATCTCGTCGGCCTCCCCCATACCCTGTTCCGGCTCGAGGACGAACACCGCTGGGCCATCCTCGAAATGGGCATGAGTGCCCGGGGCGAAATCGCCCGGCTGGCTGAGATTGCCGCCCCCGGGGTTGGGGTCATCACGAACGTCGCCGAAGCCCACCTGGAGACCCTGCACGGCCTGGACGGGGTAGCGCGGGCCAAGGGAGAGTTGTTCGCCGCCCTGCGCGTGGGTGGCACCGCGGTTATCAATGCCGACGATGCCAGGGTGGCGCAGATTCCGGTGGCCAACGGGGTGCGCCGGCTGCTTTTCGGCACCGCCGATCAGGCCGAAGTTCGTGCCGAGGAGGTTCGGGTCGCCCGGGATACGGTGATGTTCCGGCTGGTACTGCCCGCCGGGATTTTCCCGGTCAAGCTGCATTTGGCTGGTCGCCACAATGTGCTGAATGCCCTGGCCGCGGCGGCGGCGGCGGTCGCCCTCGGGGTGGACTCCGAGTTGATTGTCCGGGGTCTGGAGCGTTTCCGCACCGGTGCCGGCCGCATGGAAACGATCGAACTCCGGGACGGGGTCGTGCTGCTGGAGGATACCTACAACGCCAACCCCCTGGCCGTTAAAGCGGCCTTGCAGGCCCTTGACGAAATGGGCGGGGAAGGGCGCCGGCTTGCCGTGCTTGGAGATATGCTCGAACTGGGAGAGGTTGCCGGCGACCTGCATCGCGAAGTCGGCCGGGTGGCGGCGGGCCGCCTGGACCTGTTGGTTCTGCTTGGCAGAATGGCCGAATCCACGGCCGAGGGGGCCCGTCTCGGCGGGATGGCTGCCAGCCAGGTGTTGGTGGTGGGTTCCCACGAGGAAGCGACCGCCCGGCTGCGGGAGCTACTGCAGCCGGGGGACCGCGTGCTGGTCAAGGGGTCGCGGGGGATGCGCATGGAAAAAGTCAGCGGAGCGCTGCGGGAACAGGAATCGTGCCTGGCCGTCGGCAGTTACTAGGGGAGACCGAATGCTTTATCACCTGCTGTATCCCCTGCATACCGAGTTTTCGGCCCTGTACATCTTTCGCTTCATCACCTTCAGGACCATTTACGCCACCATCACGGCGCTGGTTATATCGTTCATCCTGGGCCCCTGGCTGATCAGCAAGCTGTCCCGTCTGCAGATCGGCCAGAGCATCCGCAAGGTGGGCCCCGAATCGCATTTCAAGAAGGAAGGGACGCCGACCATGGGCGGGACGCTGATCCTGCTGGCCATCGTCCTGCCGACCCTGCTGTGGGCGGATCTGACCAACATTTACATCTGGATGACTCTGATGGTCGTCATCGGTTATGGTGCAATAGGTTTCTTCGACGATTTCAGAAAGGTCCGACTGCGCAACAGCGACGGCCTTTCGGCGCGGCAGAAAATGTTCTGGCAGTTGCTGATCGCCTTGCTGGTAGGAGTCGCTCTCTATCTCTATCCACCTTTCCAGACCACCCTGGCGGTCCCATTTTTTAAAACGCTGCTGCCGGATCTGGGAGTTTTCTATATTCCCTTCGCGATGGTGGTAATTGTTGGGGCGAGCAATGCGGTCAACCTGACCGACGGCCTTGACGGCCTGGCGATCGGGCCGATAATCATCGCCTCGGGCACCTACCTGCTCTTTGCTTACCTGGCCGGCAACGCCCGTCTCTCCGATTATCTGCAGATCAGCAGCGTTCAGGGGGCTGGCGAGCTGTCCGTGCTGTGTGGCGCCATGGTCGGTGCCGGGCTCGGCTTTCTCTGGTTCAATACCTATCCGGCCCAGGTTTTCATGGGCGATGTCGGAAGTCTTTCGCTGGGCGGCGCACTCGGGACTATTGCGGTAATCACCAAGCAGGAGATCGTGCTGGTCATCGTCGGCGGGATCTTTGTCATGGAAGCGCTTTCGGTGATTTTCCAGGTGACCTCTTTTCGTCTGTGGGGCAAGCGGATCTTCCGCATGGCCCCGATTCACCACCATTTCGAACTCAAGGGGTGGCCGGAGCCGAAAATCATCGTGCGGTTCTGGATCATCAGCATCATTCTGGCACTGGTGGCCCTGTCCACCCTGAAGCTGAGGTAACCAACGGTGGCCGACTTTACCCAAAAACAGGTGGTGATCGTCGGAGGGGGCAGGACCGGTCTGGCCCTCGCCGATTATTTCTGCCGACGCGGTGCTCTGGTGACCTTGTCGGACAACCGATCGGCCGAGCGGATCGATCGCCTGGAAGAGCTCGAGCGGCTGGGGGTTCGACTCGATCTGGGCGGACACACCGTGGCTTTTTTCGAAAAGGCCGATCTGGTGGCCATCAGCCCGGGGGTTCCGCTCAGTGTGCCGGCGGTGGCGGCTGCCGCGGAAAATGGCGTGCCGATCCTCGGCGAGATCGAGTTGGCCTACCGGGAACTGACGGCGCCGCTGGTGGCGATTACCGGCACCAACGGCAAATCGACGACCACCACGGTAATGGGGGAAATCTTTTGCGCCTGGGGCAAGCAGACCTTCGTCGGCGGCAACCTCGGAACGCCCCTTATCGAGGCGGCAGCGAAGCAGGGTTGGGACTGGCTGGTGGCCGAGCTTTCGTCCTTCCAGCTCGAGGCGATTCGTGATTTCCGCCCGCGCTACGCCCTGTTGCTCAATGTTTCCGAGGACCATCTCGACCGCTATCGGGACATGGCCGGGTACGTCGCCGCCAAGGCCAGGATATTCATAAACCAGACCGCCGCCGATGTGGCCGTTCTCAACGCGGACGACTCCCTGGTGGTTGAGGCGGCTGCGGGCTGCCGGGCGCGCATCGTGCGATTCTCGAGCAGTCGTTTGCTCGCCGAAGGGATGGGCTACGCTAAGGGGGAAATCGTCTGGCGGATGGGGGATTCCGAACATCGGTTCCAGGTTGCCGAGATGCAGCTCAAGGGAATGCATAACATCGAAAATGTCATGGCCGCAATGATTCCCCCGCTGCTCGAAGGCTGCCCACCGGCAATCGCCTGGAGCGCGGTTCGCGCCTTCGCCGGCCTGGAGCATCGGATGGTTCCGGTGCGGGTGCTGGACGAGGTCACCTGGTACAACGATTCCAAGGGAACCAACGTCGGCAGCGTGGTCAAGAGTCTCGCCGGCCTGAGCGCTCCGGTGACTCTGATCGCCGGGGGCAAGGACAAGGGAGGGGATTACGGGCTGCTGGCCGACTTGGTGAAGGAAAGGGTCGCCCATCTGATTCTCATCGGTCAGGCCGCCGAGCGTATGGCCCGGGCCCTGGGCACTCTGACCCACACGGTGCGCGCCGACTCCCTGAATGATGCGGTACTCAAGGCTCGCGAGTTGACTCCCGTCGGCGGCTCGGTGTTGCTGTCGCCGGGATGTTCCAGCTTTGACATGTTCAAGAACTTCGAGGAACGCGGCGAGCTATTCACCCGTGCGGTTCTTGATCTGCCGGAGAAAAAAGCGGTTTAGACGATGGAATTGAGAAAGGGATTCGACAATTCGATTCTCCTGCTGGCGGTGGCCCTGACCTGCTTCGGCGTGGTCATGGTCTATTCCTCGTCCTCGATCATGGCCGCCAAGCGCTACGCCGACGGATTCTATTTTCTCAAGCGCCAGGGGATTTACGCCTTGGGAGGGTTCCTGGTCATGGCGGCTGCCATGCAGCTCGATTATCACCGCCTGCGGCGCCTGGCGGTGCCCTTTCTGCTGCTGTGTGCGGTGCTGTTGGTAGCGGTACTGATCCCCGGGGTCGGCTCCAGTGCCGGCGGTGCGTCCCGCTGGATCCGCCTCGGCCCGGTTTCCATCCAGCCGTCGGAACTGGCCAAGCTGGGGCTGGTTCTGTACATGGCTCATTCGCTGGCCAAGAAAAAAGAAAAGATCAAAAGCTTCAAGCTCGGCTTCATTCCCTACATGGTGGTGCTGGCCCTGCTGCTTTGCCTGGTGTTGCTGCAACCCGACCTGGGCAGCGCTATGACCCTGGGGGCAGTGGCCATGGTGATGCTGCTGGTGGCGGGTACCCGTTTGAGCTACCTCTGCTCCCTGGTGATTCTGGCGCTGCCGTTTCTGTATTTTCTGGTCATGAACGTCGATTATCGGCGCAGACGCATCCTGGCCTTTCTCAATCCCTGGGAGGATCCGACCAACACCGGCTTCCAGATCATCCAGAGCTGGATCGCCTTCGGCACCGGCGGACTGGTCGGCAACGGGCTGGGCGAGGGGAAGCAGAAACTCTTCTATCTGCCCGAGGCCCACACCGACTTTATCTTTTCCGTGGTTGGCGAAGAGCTGGGATTTGCCGGGGTCCTGGTCGTGAGCGCCATGTTCCTGGTGTTGATCATGCGCGGAATGCGCACCGCCTTGAGCGCTCCGGACGATTTCGGCCGGTACCTGGCCTTTGGCATGTCCGTGCTGCTCGGCCTCGAGGCCTTTGTCAATATCGCCGTGGTTCTGGGCATGCTGCCGACCAAGGGCCTGGCCCTGCCGTTTCTCTCCTACGGTGGGACCAGCCTGCTTTGCACCCTGTTGGCGGTGGGCATTTTGCTCAATGTCTCCAGCCAGGCTCCCGGGGAGGTGCGATGAAACTGTTGCTTGCCGGCGGCGGAACCGGCGGACATCTTTTCCCGGCGGTGGCTTTGGCCCAGCGTTTGCTTGAGACCGAACCTGGTTCGGAGGTGTTGTTCGTGGGGACGGACACCGGCATAGAGGCACGGACCCTGCCCGAGCTCGGCCTGCCACTGAAAACCATCGATATCGGCGGCTTTGTCGGCAAGGGCATCCTGGGGAAAATAAGTCTGTTGCCCCAGCTGATAAAGAGCACGTTTCAATCGCTGCGGATTCTCGGCAGGTTTCGCCCGGACGTGGTGGTCGGGGTAGGCGGCTACGCCTCGGGACCGGCCCTGCTGGCCGCCCGGCTGAAAGGCTATCCGATCCTGATCCATGAGCAGAACGCCTGCCCGGGGTTAACCAACCGGTTGCTGGCCCGATGGGTCGATCGCGTCTGTCTCTCCTTCAGCGAATGCGACCGCAGCTTTCACCGCGGCCGCACGGTGTTGACCGGCAATCCGCTGCGCCGGGGAATGGATGACTGCCCCCCGGCTCCCAGCGAGGAGCCACTGCTGCTGGTGTTTGGCGGCAGCCGCGGAGCCCGGGCGATCAACGACACCCTGGTGGCGACCCTGCCGCTGCTCAGTGAACTCAAGGGCCGGCTGGCCATTCTGCATCAAACCGGCAGCGAGGATCTGGAGCGGACCCGCGAAGGATATCGGCAGGCCGGCTGGGATCCGGATTCAGTGGTTCCGTTCATCCAGGATATGGCCGGGGCCTACGCCAGGGCCCACCTGGTCCTGTGCCGGGCCGGAGCGACCACCATCGCCGAATTGACCGCCTGCGGCCGGCCGGCGATCCTGGTGCCTTATCCTTACGCGGCCGCCGATCACCAGACCGCCAATGCCTCGGCCCTGGCCCGCAAGGGAGCGGCCCTGATGATCTCCCAGTCCGAACTCGGTCCCGCTCACCTGGCGCGGATGACCCTTGACCTGCTCAAGAACCCCGACCGGCTCTCGGCCATGGCGGGGGCGGCCAAGTCCCTGGGCAAGCGAGGCGCAGCGGACCGGATATTGAAAGAGTGTCGGGCGATTGCCCGAACACCGTAATGAGGAATCCGTGACGGGTGAAGGGGCTTTTTTCTGCCCACTGACCACTGACCACTGACCACTGACCACGGAGTTTTTATGTCCGACAAACTGACCCATTTTGACGAAGACGGCAAGGCGATCATGGTCGAGGTGGGGGACAAGGTTTCCACCAAGCGTATTGCTGTGGCCAGGGGCGAAGTCCGCATGGCTGAAGCGACGCTGCGGCGCATCCTCGATCGGGGGGTGGAGAAGGGGGATGTTTTCGCCGTGGCCCGGATCGCCGGCATCATGGCGGCCAAGAAAACGCCCGATCTGATTCCCCTGTGTCATCCCCTGGGGCTGACCTCGGTGGCTGTCGAATTCACCCCCCGGCCCGGCGAGGGGCGGGTGGAGATCGAGGCGACGGTCAAGGTGACCGGCACCACCGGGGTGGAGATGGAGGCGCTTACCGCGGTGTCGGCGGCGGCGCTGACCATTTATGACATGTGCAAGGCCGTCGACAAGGCCATGGTGATCTCCGATGTGCGCCTGATGGAAAAGCGCGGCGGAAAAAGCGGAACCTATCTGCGCCGGGACTAACCATCTCTGCGGTATTGAGCGTAAAATAGGCACAATAGGTGCATTCGAAGGCGGCAACCCTTTTCAGGGTCGACTCGGTGCCGGAAACATCTTCCGAATAAAAGGACAACCGTGACTAGCGTATTGAAGTTTTCCATCCGCAAGGCGTTTCTGATCCCGCTGGGACTTCTTCTCGCCCAGGCACTCCTTCTGCTGGTGGTGGTTCTGGCAGTCGGGCAGCCGGTGGCCAAGGCCATCATTCTGGGGGCCATGATACTGCCCATCGGCGGGCTGTTCCTTGAGAGCATGTTCCGACGGGCGGTGATCGATGAAGAGGGGCTGACCGTATTCAAGTTTTTGCGGAACAAGACCATCCGCTTTGCCGAAACGACCGCGGTGGAGACCGTGCAGGTGCGCAAGAGGGTTTTTTTGACCCTTTGCGCCGATGATGATTTCATCATCCTCTCCAACGCCTATGGCGATTTCCCCGCGCTGGTCAAAGCGCTGCTGGAGCGGGTGCCGGCCGAAACCATCAGCGAGGAAACCCGGCAGATGGCCCAGGCCCCGCCACGCAAAAGTGCCGATATTGTTTCCTGCTGGCTGGCGGTGGCGTTGCTGGCCTTCATCCTCTATATCCAGTTGGGCGGACAATTATGAGCCGGCCATTTGAGTTGACTTGAAACCCAAATTCATTTAACTTTACCTAATCCAAAAGTCGCGAGGGAGTATCCATGGATAAACAAAAAGCCGAAGAATTCCGCAAGATTCTCCAGGGTCAGCTGGATGACCTGGTGCGTGAGGCCGGTAAGACCGTTTCCGAAATGACCGATGAAAAGACCAACTTCCCCGATCCCACCGATCGGGCCTCTCTTGAATCGGATCGCAACTTCGAACTGCGGATCAGGGACCGGGAGCGCAAGCTCATCATGAAAATTCGCGAAGCCATAGAGCGGATTGATGAAGGAACTTTCGGTATCTGCGACAGCTGCGAAGAAGAAATCGGCGAGGCGCGGCTTCGGGCCCGACCCGTGACGACCCTTTGTATCGACTGCAAAACGGAACAAGAGCGACAGGAAAAAATCGGCTAAGACGTTTGCGGGGCCCTGCGGGGGGACAGCCGGCGACCTGAGAGGTGGACCATGCAGTGCGATCCCTACGAAGTGTTGCGTAAAGTTGTCCGCATCGCCAACTGCACGGCCCTGGACTACCCCCGAAGCTTCAAGGGCATTCTTCGTTTTCTGGTTCGCCGCCTCAATCTGCAGACGGCTTCGTTCCTGCTTCTGGATAACCGCCAGAGGACATTCGTACAACGTATCGGCGACGCCGGCGCCGATTTCTTTGCGCCTGAAAAGCGCGGTGTCGGTAAATCCCCCGAAGGAGCGGCGATCCGCCGCCGCCAGCCGATAATCCGCGATGACCGGATGGTCTTTCCGGTTTTCAATGCCCGCCGCAACTACGGCGTTCTCATCCTGCAAATTCCCTCCGCTTCCGAACCTGGCGAAGAACTTATCAAGCTGGTAAAAGTTGTCTGCGACCAGTTGGCGATGCTTGCCGAGTACGCCATTTTGTCGGGCGAGGAACACCGCCGGGTGACCCAGCTTACCCTGCTCTCCGAGCTGGGGATGGAACTCAACCGGGCCCTTACCCTCAAGGAGCTGCTTCCGGCCGCGGTGCGCACCGTTCTGCATCACAGCGGCGCGGCCTGCGTGATTTTGCGACCGCTGCTCGGCGATACGGTCCTGGGGCGCAGCTATGTCCGGGTCAGAGCCGACTATCGGTCTTTTCGCCCCCTGTTCCTCGATCTGGAGGAGGAGTCCTCGGCGCGGGCCCTGGCCACCCAGGCTCCGGTTTTTCGCCAGGGCCTTCCCAAGAGTCGGAACCTGCCCGGCCCGCCGCCCCCCGCCATGGTCGCTATCCCCCTGCTGTTCCAGGAACAGATGTTGGGGACCCTGACCCTGTTCGGCGGTGGCGACCAGGAAGGGGTTCCCCTGGTTTACGACCGGGAGGCGCAAAAGCTCTTTACGACCATCGGCAACAAGGTGGCTCAGGTTCTTGAACGGGTTTCCAGTCGGGAGAGGCTGGAAACCCTGTCGGTGGAGAACGACCGCAAGTTCCGTGAGACCCAGCTCCTTTACCGGATTTCCCGGGCCATGCACAGCACCTTGCGGCTCAATGAGGTCGTTCACCTGATCCTGTCGGCGGCAACGGTTCCCGATGGGGGGGGATTCGAACGGGCCATGCTCTTCACGATCAACGAGCGCAGCGGAATCCTCCAGGGCATGCTGGGGGTGACCCGGCAAACCGCCTCCCTGCTGCTGCCTGAAGAAAAAGGGCCGCTGGCCTGGGTTCGCCCCGCCCTCAGCGAGGCGAACCTTGATGCCCAGCGGCAGTCTCCCTTTTGCCGCCAGGTGATGAAACAGCGATTGCTCCTGGATCAGGATGACAATTGCCTGGCCCGTGCCGCCCTGACCGGTCAGGTGATCCAGGTCGCTGATCCCGAGAAACAACCCCCGTCGGTGCAGCATTTCGCCGAGGCGCTGGGGATTTCTTCGTTTGCCTGCGCACCCTTGCCAGGTAAGGAGCGCACCGTGGGCGTCCTGGTGGTTGACAACCCCGAATCCGATGAGGAGATCACGCCGGATCGCCTGCGCTTTCTTGGCCTGTTCGCCAACCAGGCCGCCGCCGCCATTGAAAACTCCATGCTGCTTCATCGCCTGGAGACGACCCATCAGGAATTGCGCGAAACCCAGGAGCGCCTGATCCAAGGGGAAAAGCTGGCGGCCCTGGGGGAGATGGCGGCTTCGGTAGCTCACGAAATCAAAAATCCGCTGGTCTCCATCGGCGGCTTTGCTCAGCGCCTGGCGCGGATTGCCGAGGTCGGCAGCCGGGAAAGCGAATACGCCGGCATCATCGCCCGCGAAGTTCGGCGGATGGAGAGCCTTCTTACCGACGTGCTTGATTTTTCCAAAAATCAGCTCCTCTGTTTCTCCCCCTGCCGGGTTGAGGAGATCATCGAAAAAGCCCTGGCGCTGGAGTCGGATGCTTTGGGCAGGGCCATGATCGATCTGCGAAGAGAACTCATGGAGGACCTGCCTCCCATCAAAGGTGACGACCAGAAGCTGCTCCAAGTGATGATCAATCTGGTGGCCAATGCCCGCCAGGTCATGCCCGACGGCGGTACTTTGACGGTAAAAGCCTACCGGGGAATGCTTCGCGGGGATGACGCGGTGGTCGTTGAGGTCAGCGATACCGGCGGCGGAATCCCCGCCGAAGCCATGGCGAATATTTTCAACCCCTTTTTCACGACCAAGGAACAGGGGACCGGCCTCGGCCTATCCATTTCCCATCGGATCGTGGAGCAACACCTTGGAGAGATCGAGGCCGGCAACACGGACCAGGGGGCGGTGTTTATCGTGCGCCTGCCGACCCGGGGACCGGAAGTTCTTTTTCGTGAAATGCCTTTACGTTGACAATAGAAGCACCCTTGTTTAGAGTGTTTGAAATTCCGGGGCTGTAGCTCAGCTGGGAGAGCGACGCGTTCGCAATGCGTAGGTCGTGAGTTCGATCCTCATCAGCTCCACCAAATAAAAACAGGTGCTTACGGAGTTATCCGCGAGTGCCTGTTTCTGTTTTTTGCTGGATTTTTGGTTTCGGGTGCCAAGATAGGTGCCAAGAATTTTTTTTCTTCTCAAAAAAAGAAAGCCCCCGCGACGCACTTGACCGGGGGGCTCCTATTGCCCAAGGTGAGAGGTGCGTTGCAAGGGCTCTTCTTGTGCGCGGTTCCCAAGCCGAGCCCTGGTGAGAATTCCGATGGGAATATCGATCAGGGTGGTGGCGTACCTTCCGATACGCTTCGCACAAGAGAATTTAATTATGTAGCTGGGTACCGAACATGTCAATCAGACCCGTGATTCTTGCAGGGAATTTTAATCTCCAGTATACTTGATATGCCTTGGCTGGGAATGCCTCCTTGGGCAATTGGAGTCCTCTGGATTGCGCCCGGTCGGTCTACACAAGTGACACAACTAAGCCTTTGTTCGGCCAATTGACGTTTTTTTTCGAATGGCCCCTTAAGCCATTTGGTCGCCGCCCGACTCGGAAATGAAATTATTTCATGTAAAAACAATAGCTTAAAAATGCAACTATTTGTTAGTTGCATAAGTGTTAACCTTGGCATATAATTTGATGACCAAAAGAAACAAATCCCTTAATCGCCTTTTTTCAAAGCCGAAAGATTTCAGGTGGGCCGAGCTCTGCACCCTGCTGAAACGGCTTGGCTATGAGCAGATCCAGGGCGACGGCTCCAGGGTGAAGTTTTTCCATCGGGAAAAAGACAGCTTAATAATTCTACACAGTCCGCACCCAGAGAAGGTCATCAAATCGTACGCAATCAAAGATGTCATTGAGAACCTCAAAGGGGCAGGGTTTAAACCATGAAAGACGTATTCAAGTATAAAAATTTTCTAGGATCCATTGAAGTCAGCATTGAAGACAGCTGCCTTCACGGGAAACTGTTGTTTATCAATGACCTCATTATCTATGAAGCTGAGAGTGTCGATGACCTGGAAAAACAATTTCAGGCCGCAGTGGACGATTATCTTACAACCTGTGCCGAACTGGGCCGCGAGCCACTTAAACCCTTCAGTGGCACCTTCAATGTCCGTATTGGGCCGGAACTTCATCAGCAGGCTGCACAATATGCGATTTTAAATGGAATCAAAGTCAACGAGGTCGTCAAAACGGCAGTCTCGAAATTCTTGAATGACCCCCAGCGGGAAGAGGTAATTCATAAACACATTCATACCCACTCTCACGAATTCACCTTTACTCAAAATATCCCGCTGGAGCATCCTGAAATCACCGGAGAGAAGTATGACGTCACTGTCACTCACTAGGGGTCCGCGCCTGACGGATGTTGAGTTTCATGTCAAAGACGAAGACGCTTCGACGGAAAAACAGCATGCGATAGAAATAGGTTACCGGCTCGACCACAGGCTTGCCGATGAAAACACTGTTGATTTCCTGTTCGGCGTCGAGGTGAAAAACGAAAAAGCCCCTTTCATTTTACATGTGAAGATGCAGGCGCTCTTTCGGATGAACAAAAAAATAAAGCCTGAGTCCCTTGAGAAAGCCATTCAACTTGAGGCCGCACCGCTTGTGCATGCAGTTATCCGCGACTTTGTTGCCGATCTAACCCGCAGGTCTGAAGTCCCCCTGTTGTTACTCCCCACCCTGAACTTTGATGTGATGGAAAAGGTCCAGACTGCCTCCAAAAGATAGGGGATATCTTCCCTATGGCCATCCGTCCCAAACCAGACCCCAGCGGCAACACGACCGCCGCCATTTACATCCGCAAGTCCCACGAAGATCGCGACAAGCCATCCCACCGCCTCACCGTCCAGCGCGAACAGCTCCCCGCCCATGCCCGAGCCCAGGGCTGGGCGGTTCAGGTTTACGATGACGGCCACGCCTCGGCCGCCCGCGGAAAACCCGAAAACCTGAAAGAACGCACTTTCTTGGAGCGCGACATCTGTGCCGGCAAGATCGGTGTTGTTCTTTGCACTGAGCTCCCTTACCTGTCCCTCGACAATTCGGTCAGAGCGAAGGACTCGACCCCTCAAATCTCCAATTCTTCACGGATCAAGACTTCTGCTTCAGGGAAGACCGCCTTGACCAGGGCGACTGCCTCGCCTTCTTCGGGGCCCGCTCCATGAAGCGCCTCGATCTCCGAAAAGGAGAAAACCGGCCGGCCTGGCTCCTCCCTAGCCAACCGCTCTCGATCTTCTGACCGCTCTGCAATGAAATAGGCCCGCCCACCCCGGGTGCCCCCCTCCATAAAGAACCTCTGGCACTCTTGCGGCGGGCCTGCTGACTTTTCCGCCGGTGGTTGATGCCTTGACCTTGCTGGCCGTGCAAGCGCCGGCGGAAGCCCTGCTTGAACCCAGGCGCGTAGGTCGGCCCCTTCCTGGAACGCTTCGCCCGGGTCCTTGCCGGCCGGAACGGGCCAGCGTTCGGTTTGGTGGAATGCCTTGAGCCACCAGCGGGCGGCGGCGCCGGCGTCTGCTTGGCGCTGCTATTGCCGATGGCGAGAGCACAGAGCCGATGACGGTAGCGACAAAACTGCGGGGCCGACGATTTATCGTCGGCCCCGCAGTTTTGTCGGAGAGGGGTTGTCGATTCTTGATGGTCTCCTTCAGCGCAGACTGACCCGCCTGGAGGCCTTTTTCCTCTCGTAGTACTCGTCGAACAAACTCTCGACCATCTTGCGGACCGCAAACATCGCCGAAAAAAGCTGAGCCACCACGATGAGCGCACAATAGCCTAAAAAGGTCCAGATCACGATACCGCTGAATCCTTCCATCACCCCCGGGAGCGCCGCCGATATAATCCCTGTCAGCAGCAGTGCAATAAGAAATCCAAAAATGTAGGCAAGTCGTTTCATACCAACCTCCTCTGTTCTGCGGAACCGGCTTCCCGGCGCCGGGAAACCGGTCTCTCTCCCCGCAGTCTCGTTACCGGGTGGTTCTCTGGTATGCCTGGTCTTTCTTTTCGGTGACCCCTTTAACCAGGCCGAGCATCACCATGATGGCCGGTACCAGTTGCGCGATCACGATCAGGGCGCAGATCCCGAGAAACGCCCAGACAACGATGCCGCTGTTGTCCTGCCTGGCTTGAGCCGCGGCCAGGGAAGAGCCGACCGGTCCGAGCAACATTCCGATCAGCAGGGTTGATGCTGCCACCTTCTTCATGCCTGACTCCTTTCTGTTATTGGCGGTTTCGGCCGCCTGTCCGAGGACCTTGTCGATTGCTTGAAAACCGAGCGACTCACTAGCGTCCCGTGCGGTTAGTCCTGTTTTCTAATTCTGGCCCTTTTCGGCGCTGCCTGCGTTGCGCCAACTTGATTTAGCGCACGGCTAGGAATGCGTTGGCGACGCCTTGGCAGCACCCAAAATGGCTCAGAATTCATTGCCACGATTAACCGTACGGGACGTTAGAAGCCGTTGGCTCCGGCCTGTCGTAGCCAGCGTGGCGGATGCTCAGTTGCGTGGGGTGACTTGTTGAAGGCGCATTGGACCGCCAGGCGGAGCTCCTCCCGGTCTTCCGGATTAACCGGTCGGAGGGCGTGGTAAAAGATCCCCTCGCGGCGGACCTTGCGCAGCAGGGGGAGGGAGTTTTCATCGGAAACCAGAATGATCGTCAGGTCGCGGTTGCATTTCTTCAGCAGCGGAATGAGCTCTACGGCCAGCAAATCGCCCAGTTCGTTTCCCAGCAACAAAACCCGGGTGTTTCTGCTCAGGATGTTCCGTAAAACCTCATTCACCGAATTGGCCGCCCGCACCTGATAGCCCGCCTCGGTGAAGAGGTTGGCCATCTGCTGGCGGGTTTCAAAATCCTTGTCGGCGATGAGAAGCACTCGCATGGCTGTCTCCTCTCAATCTGACCCGTAGGAGGCCGTTAGGTCCGTCTCAAGCAGATTTTCCCGGCTTATCGTCAGCGACCACGGCGTTCCTCGGCGACCGGCTGAAGAGCCCCTTTACCATCGAGCAGAAAAGCATCACGCCGGGGATCAGTTGCATGACGATCAGCAGCGCCAGAAAGCCGAGGAAGAGCATGACCACCATGCTGTTTTCGTTGGAGGGGACCTTTACGGTTGCATAGGCCGAGCCGCAAGAAAACACGATTGTCAGCAGGACAACGTTCAGAAGGTTTTTCATGGCCGACTCCTTGATCTGGGTGCTTGATAGAGCGTCGTCGTTTGATGGCGGTTGTTTCTTTGTATAGCAGCGGCCGTGCCAATCCTTAGAGGCTGCTTATGTTTGTGTGCAAGACTTCGAAATTACACATGAAAGTAGGATTTGTGATGTGGGGATGAAGACCGCATACCCGGGGTTCCGTATAGGATTTTCATACAGAAGTCTCCGTGCAGAGGTCCCTGCCGGTCTCGGGGATGGTTCTGAAGTGATTGAAATCAAAAGCGAATTGTGGAATGGAGGAAAGCGTATGGGGGAAATATACAATGCATATCAACGGCGGGGGGGGCACTAACTGTCGGGGGTGAGGTTGCGTTTTTCGCCCAGGCTGGCGAGCAGCTGTTTTTCTTTGCGAATAGCTTCGGTGCAATGAGTCCAGATCTGATAGTACTCCAGGCCCAGGATGGTGAGGCCGGCGGCGAATACGGCCCAGAAGTTTTCCCGCAGCGCCTGGCCGTAATAGTAAAAGGCGTAGAATGCCGAGAGATACCCCAGATGGGCCCAGCCCCGGTACGTCTGTGAGCCGCTCATCATGCGCGAGAGGATCAGAATCAGCGCCGAAAAGGCATAAACGGCCAGGGCGATGCTGATCAGCTTGATCGGCGGGGAAGGGCCGAGCAACCTCCTGATTTCAGGTGAGATCTCCGGCAAAATTCCAAAGTTCTGCTGGGCGGCGATACTGAACAGAATGAAAATGGCCAGCCCCCACAGGCCGCGGTTGGCCATCGCCTGGTGGCGGCGGATTTTTTCTTCAATCGCGCCGCGGCGCTGCTCGGCGGTGGGAAATTGCGGGCGGCCCGCCTGCCGCGATGGCTCCGAAGGATGTCTCATGGCTTGGCAGGTTTATTGGAGGAGGCACGGGATGCTGTCCCTTGCTCGGTCTGGCGGCCGAGATCGACAACCTTCTGCTTCAGTTCCTGCAGTTCCTGGTCGGTTTGCCCAAGCTGCCGGGCCATTTCCAGGAGCGACCGCCCGAGCCCTTCGATCTCTTCGTTTCCCTCGGGGGGAGGAGAGTCGAGCTTTCCCCGGGAAACCTCGTCGGCGAAAGTGACCAGATTTTTTACCGGCATGAGGATATTGCGTCGAAGCAGGGCGCAGACCCCGCCGACGGTGAGGATCAGGACCATGATGCAGAAAATGACCATGCGCCAGCGCAGGGTGGCCAGGGTGCTGCGCAGCGGTTCTTCGGACAGGCCGATGTCGAGCGTCCCGAGCAGTTGCTGATCGGCCGAATGAAAATGGCAGGAGCCGCCGGAGCAGCCGGATTCGTTGACGATGGGGGCGGTGATGGCCAAAACATGGCGATCCTGCTCATTGGTGAAGCGTCGCGCCTGTTCCATGGGGCCGAGGCTGGTGGCCGGTTCGGGGCCGCTGTGGCACTCGACGCAGCCGGCGGTCTCTTTATCGACCTCGCGGTTGACCTCCCGGGGATCATCGGAAAACATGATCAGCCCTTTTTTGTTGAAAATGCGTACGTGCTCCACCCCCGCCTGCTCGCCGATGTTGTTGATGGCATGGCGAAGCGATTCGCGGTCGGCTTTGAGCATCGAATAATGGGTCGACTTGATGATGGTGTCCGCCAGGCTGATCTCGCGCTGGATGGCACTGTCGACCAGGTCGTTTTTGATGAAGGAGTAGAGCAGCAGGCAGCAGACGATGACGAATCCGGTTACGGCGGAAGCGACCGGGACCACGGCCTTGGCAGTGATGCTTTTGAGCATGGCTGACACCTCGCGGGCGGGCCCTTGCCTCAGCCAAGGGCGCTCTGGTTAAGTGCAGTTAATACCACGGCGCGGGGAAAGAATCAATGTGCAGCAGTTGCCGTCGGCAAAAAGGGCGAAGCGTCCAGTGGACGCTTCGCCGGTCGATTCAGGGTTCTGGGCGGCGTGCGGATCTATTCGTGATGAACCTCTTCCCAGCCGGTCCACATCGGTTTGAAGTGGGCGAAGGGGGTATGGCCCAGGGTCGCCAGGTAGACGTGGGTGAACAAAAAGGCGCACAGGGAGCAGGCCAGCAGGAAATGGGCGCCGACCAGGAACTTCAGCCCACCGATCATCAGCACGAAATTGCGCAGCGGGGCGACGTTCATCAGCAGAATGCCGGTGATGATCACCAGGGGGACCAGGATGAACATGATCGCCAGGTAGGCCGATTTCTGCATCGGGTTGAATTTGTTGTCCGGGGTCGTCTCATGGGGGTTGGGGTGCCCCAGAAAGTAGGTCAGAAAGTAGAATTTGGCCTGGCGCAGAATGCCGTGCTGCAGATCCTCACGGTTGGGGACATAGAGCTGGACCATTTTGCGGGCAAAGATCAGGTAATAGATCAGCCAGAGGAAGAAGGAGATCGCCACCACGATCCCTGCCGTGTTGTGCAGTTCGATCGCCGCCTTGTAGGTCCCAAAGACATTGACGTATTCGGGAAACCGGATTTGCGCCCCGGTGACGCAGAGGGTGACGATGCCCAGGGCGTTCAACCAGTGCCAGATGCGTACAGGTGTCGGTTGCAGGTAGATGTATTTTTGCTCAGCCATGATCAGTGCCCCTTTCCATCTCTGTTTTTACGGGTCAAGAACCGCAGGGTGCCGTGGCCGATCGGCATCACCAGGCCGCCGGCGATAATCATCAGGCCGATGACGTTGAGCGCGGTGCTGCGGGTGGCCCCCATCATGTAGAAATCGGGGGTGCCGTAGAGGGCATCGAGAACCGCGCCTTGTTCCACCGGCATCCGGGTGAAGCTGCCGTCGACTTCGGGGAAGGCCACGAAGCTGGTCTGCATGGCCTCGGGCCCGGAGGCGTGGCAGAAGGTGCAGTCCCAGCGGTTGTCCAGGATCTGCAAGCTATGGGTGACCGATTCGGGGGTCATCATTCCGGCCAGGCGCAATTTCCTGTAGTCGCGGCTCTGGTTGAAAACGCGCAGTTCCTTCAGGGAAATACGGCCGTCACCGTCGGTGTCGATCAACTCCTCGATACGTTTGTCGCCGGCCACTTCCTGCAGTTCATCGCGGGCGGCCAGCTCAAAATCGCCAAACGCCTTGTGGCGACCGGTGATGTACATGGTGACCACATAGTCTTCCGAACTGGTATGGCAGGTGACGCAGGGCAAGGCGCTGATGTGCAGCTCGGCCTGGGGCAGCCATTTGTCGTGGGTGTCGACCATGTCGGCCAGGTCATGGCAGCTGGCGCACTGGCGGTTCATGTCGTACCCGGAGACCTCGGTCGGAGACGATACCTGGTGCGGGTTGTGGCAGTCGGCGCAGGCTGCGTTGGCACCGTGCAGGCTGGCCATGTACTCGTTGTGAATTTCCTCGTGGCAGTCCTTGCAGTTGGCTTTCGATGGGGTCAGGCCGTCATCGGGATGTTCATCGGTCACCGACTCGTGACAGGAGGGGCAACCCATTTCGGCGTGGGCCGTATGGTCGAAGCGTTCCCCATTGATGAGCAGGCTTTGGTCCACCATCTCCGCGTCGCCGTGGCAGCCCAGGCACTCTTCGCTCTCCATGGCCATTGCCGCCGGGGCCCAGGCCGCCAGGGACAATGCCACCATGAGGAACAGCAATAGTCGCTTGGTTTTCTCTCTCACCTTGGACTCTCCCTTGATCAGTTGAATAAACGTTTCACCGGGGGCGACAGCGCTTCGGCGACCGCCCGGTGGCGAATCCACACCCGCTAACCGGCTTTTGACCCGGCCGGTTTTTCCCTTTTCCGGAAGGCTCCCCTGATCATGCCTGTCAGCATCAGGATCGCCGGTACCAGCTGGGCCATGATGATCAGGGCGCAAACCCCCAGGAAGATCCAGACGGCGAGACCGCTCTGGTCTTCACGCACCTCCGCAGAGGCCAATGCCGGCGAAACGATTCCGCAAAGAGCGGCTGCCATTCCCAGAATGTTCATCTTGCCTTGCATGATGGGCTCCTTTCGTCCAAAACGACCATTGATCATGGTCTGTAGGTTGGCAATTGCTCATTCTTAATAGCAGCGGCCATGCCAAAAATGAAAGCCGGCTCATTCATTTTTCAAGGTGCTGAAATAGAAAGTTTTTTTTCGTTTGAGGCGGTTTCTTGACGGTCGTTTAGGAGGGGAACCGTATAGTCCTTTTATACAGCAGCTCTCCGCCAAGGATCCGAGAGGGCGCGTTGCGTATAGGCTAATTGCTCGAAAATAGGAGGGTTTGTTGAAAAAAGGGGGGTGTATGGAATAACCATACAGCGCTTGGGTTCGAATATAGGCGCTGGATGCCGCGGCCAGGTGCGACGCGACCGCGGGAGGGAAAGGCCAAAAGTTGGAACATTGATTTGATTTTATATGTGAAATTAAGTAAAATCCCCTTAATTTGGGTGGCAAATATAAACCTGTACAAAAAACATGTTCGGGTTCCACCGATGGCCCGAAGGCAGTCAAGGAGTGTTGGAGGTATGGGCGAGGCAAAAATTCTGGTAGTGGATGACGAGGCGGTCATCAGGGAAGGGATGCGCCGCATTCTGGAGAAGTCGGGATATGCGGTCGAACCCAAGCCGAGTGGACATCTTGCCCTGGAAAAAATGCAGGAGGAAGATTACGACGTTGTCGTTACCGACCTGAAAATGCCCGGCATGGGGGGGCTGGAGCTTCTCAAGGCGATCAAGATCCTGCAGCCTGAGGTTCCGGTGATCATCATTACCGGCTACTCTACTGTGGAAACGGCTGTGGAGGCCATGCGCAGCGGGGCCTTTGACTACCTGTCCAAGCCTTTTACCCCGGCGCAGATCACCGAAAAGGTGGAAAATGCCCTTGAGGAGAGGGCGACCCTGGTCAAGGATGTTCTGCCCGACGAGGATTTCGGCAAGCAGCAGGGCCTCGATCTGCTGATCGGCAGCAGCGCCCAAATGCAGAAGGTCTATCGGCGCATCCTGCAGGTGGCGAAAACCGACAGCACCGTCCTGATTACCGGCGAGAGCGGCNNAGCGGCACCGGCAAAGAGCTGGTGGCAAGGGCCATTCAAAACAACAGTCCACGGCGGGAGCAGCCCTTCGTCGCGGTCGATTGCACCTCCCTGGCCGAGAGTCTGCTCGAGAGTGAGCTGTTCGGCCATATCAAGGGTTCCTTCACCGGCGCCGTCCAGACCAAAATGGGTCTGTTCAAGGTAGCCGACGGCGGCACCCTGTTTCTCGACGAAATTTCCAACCTCAGCCTCACCACCCAGGCCAAGCTGCTGCGGGTACTGCAGGAACGCGAGGTGACCCCCATCGGCGGCACCAAGGCGGTCCCCATCGACATTCGCCTGGTTGCAGCCACCAACCGCAACCTCAAGGAGATGGTGGCCGAGGGAAGTTTTCGCGAGGACCTGTTTTTCCGCCTGAACATCATTCCCATCGATCTGCCTCCGCTGCGCGAGCGCAAAGGGGATCTGCCCACCCTGGTGGCCCATTTCATCAAGAAATTCAGCGCCGAGATGGGCAAGCAGATCCGCGGGCTGGCGCCCGGCGCCATGGCCATGCTCAACCGGTATCCCTACCCGGGCAATGTTCGCGAGCTGGAAAACATTTTTGAACGGGCCGTGGTGCTGGTTGACGGAGAACTCATCGAGCCCGAGGATCTGGAGCTGAGCCTGCCCGACAGCGAGGACTTCGACTTCAACAGCGGCTATGTGCCGCGGACCACCGAAGAACTCAAGGAAGCCAAAAAGGAGATTCGCGAACGGGCCGTACAGCCGATCGAACGGGCCTTTCTCCTTGAAGCTCTTAAGCGCAACGACTGGAACATCACCAAGGCTGCCGAAGAGGTGGGGATGCTGCGCCCCAATTTCCAGGCGCTGCTTAAAAAACAGGGGATCTCGGTGCGGGACCGCGTCTTGGGCTGATCCCCCCGTTTTGCTGATCGGATTGAAATAAAGGCCATCGTTTAATAGCCTGGCTATCTGTCGTCTGTCCAGGTTGTCTGAATTTTTTTCATTCAATCAACTACAGTTTGTTCTGCAATGATCAAAGAGGGGTTCCATGTCTTCGCCCGCCACCTGCGCCCACCTCCATCTGGTGGTGGGGTCCCTGGCCCTGCCTGTTCTCGCCCTGAGGGGTGAGGAGGCCCTTTCCGAAGCGTTTTGCCTGAATCTTGAAGTGCTTGCCGACGCCGGCCTGGACCTGACCGAGCTTCTCGTCGAGCCGGTCCGACTCAGCCTCCGCGGCAACGATGAAAGCGTCCGGCAGATCGCCGGAATCCTCACCGAACTGGAGGATATCGGCCTGCATACCGACGGTCGCCGGCGCCTGGCCCTGCGCCTCGAGTCGGCCCTGGCCCGCTTGCGGCGGCAGACCGACACCCGCATCATCCTTAACCGCAGCGCCGTTGACATCGTCCGCCAGACCCTGCTGGGCCACGGCTTCGCCGAAAACCGCCTGCGCTTCCATCTGAGCCGGCACTATCCCGTGCGCCCCTACACCCTGCAGGCCCAGGAAACCGACTACGCTTTTGTCCAGCGGCTACTGGCCAGGGCCGGGATCTTCTTCTGGAGCTCGGCCGAAAGCGGCGAGGAAGTCCTGCACTTCAGCGATCACAATAGCCATTGCTCCTTTCTTGAACGGGGCGCGCTGGAGTATCTTCCGCCGGATGGAATGCCTGCGACCGACTCCGCCGCGCAAGCCCGGGTCGGTTTTGGGCGCCTGGAAGTTCTTCAGAGCATGACAACCGGCCGTTTTCAGGTGCACGGCGTCAACGACCAGCTGCCCAGCCGGCGCCTGACGGCGGCCGCAGCCGCGCAGGATGTTCCCGAATCTGCAACCGCCGCCGCGGCAATGCATTTCGCCACCGGCGTCCGCCACCCGGCCGAGGCCGAAGCCGAGGCCAGGCTGCGCGCCGAGCGGGCCCGGGTCGAGGCCTGGCAGCTCAGCGCCAGCGGCGACGTGGCCGATCTGGCACCCGGCGCGGTACTGAGTCTGGACGCTTCGCGCTTCGGCCCCGGTTACAGCGGCGACTACCTGATTACCGGCCTGCGCCACCGTGCCAGTCAGTATGCCGGCCAGGCCGTAGCCCGGGCCGATCTGCCCTACCGCGTCGAAGCGCTGCTGATCCGCCGCGAAACCCCCTACCGGCCGGCCATCGGCGCCCATCCCGAGTTGCCCGCCACCTTTACCGCCCGCATCGAAAGCGCCGGAAGCCAGCCGCAACTTGACGAGCAGGGTCGTTACCGGGTGCGGGCGATCTTCGACCGCTCCGCAACCGCCCATGCCGAGGCCAGCGCCCCCCTGCGGCGGCTCAGCCCCCATGGCGGCCCTTCCGGGAAAAGCCCCAGCGGCTGGCACACCCCGTTAAACGACGGCGCCGAGGTGCTGCTCAGCTGCCTCAACGGTGATCCCGACCGGCCGATGATAGTCGGTACCCTGCCCAACCCCAGCAATCCCAGCCCGGTGACCAGCGCCAATCCCCACCAGAACCTTTTGCGCACCGCCGCCGGCAACCAGCTGTGTCTCGACGACCACCGGGAGCAATCCGCCATCACCCTTGGCACCTTCGCCGGTCACAATATGCTGCAGCTCGATGCGGCCGCCCTCGGCCACAACGTCCGCCTCGCCAGCGCCCGGGGCGCCATGCAGTGGCAGGCGAAAAAGACCCTGGAGATCCGCAGTGGCAACACGCTCACCGAACGGGTCGGCGGAGATCGGATCCAGAGCGTCGAAAACCTCCACCGCACCGTGACCCAAAGCGCCGAAATTCATCACCAGGCGGCCACCGACTATCGCCAGCAGGCCGGAAAAAACCTCCAGATGCGGGCGCAGAAAAATCTTGAGATCCGCAGCGGCAAGCTCCTGCGCATCGATGTCGAAGAGGGCCAGCAGGTCACCGTCAAGGGCCCCCGCGCCACCTTCACCGTTCGCGACGGCAACCTGCACCTCCAGGTCGCCAGGGATCTCCGCATCGAAGGCGAAGGGGGCGGCGATATCACGTTTGGCCAGTCCGGCGGCGGCTTCGTCATCAAGGCCGACGGCACCGTCCAGCTTTTCGGCAACCAGGTGATGCTTCAGGCCGCAGGGGGCGTGGCGCTCAACGGCCAGGTGAACCACCAGATCGGCAGGGCGGCGGCGATGCCGGAGGGGGCGGGGGCAAGGCCGCTCAGCCCCCATCCGATCTCCGCTTTGGCCCGGGATGAACCCCCCCTCGAAACCAAAGACCTGCAGATCAACCTGAACGACTTCTACGGCAATGCCCTGTCCGGCCATTTCGAATCGATCACCGGGCTCAAGTGGCGACTGGTCAGCGACTGCGGCGAGGAGCGCGCCGGGGTTGTCGACGCGGAGACCATCGCCGTCACGGGGTTGCACGTCAAGGAAACCATTCATTTCGAGATCGAGAACCTCGATCTGGATTTGTCTTAACGGACAAGAGCCGAATCGATGAACTCCAACCGCACATTAACATGTTCCAGCCAAACAGGCCGCATGCAGCAATTCGCCATTCTAAACGGCCAGATCGATGTCCGGCTCGGTCTCTATCCTGCGGCCATCCTGCACCCCTCGCTGGGCTGTCCGCTGATCGTCGAAGATCCGCAGCGGGTCAGTCTTTTTATCGTCGCGGATAAAAACTTCAGGCAGGCATTTCTTCGCGGCAACGGCGCTGACCGCCAGTTCGCCGCCGCAGGGGACAACATCCGCCTGATCATCAGCCAGCACCTCAAAATCCACCTATGGGAAAAGGCCAGCGAAGCTCAGAAAGATCTGAGCAAGATGGACCAGACCCTTTTTGGCGAGGAGTATTCCGGCAACCTCGACTGCTTTTACCTGGGACCGCTCGGCGACGAACTGCGCAACAGAGACGGGCGGCACTTTGCCAACCTTCGCCCCAGCACCAAAAACCAGTTCGCCGCCGCCCACCTGGATGAGGTTTTTCAGATTGAACTCCGCAATTGGCCTTTTCGGCCCGAAACCCTCTACGATGCCTTCTGGGCGGTGCGCAACGAGGCGCCGGAAACGCTTGATCCCAACGAGAGGTTTCTCGATGTGCGCGACCGGATGGTGAGGCAGTTCGTCGGCAAGACCTGGCAGCACGGACGTGGGGCGCAGAATAACCCCGGGGCCTCGGCCGCCGGCCCTTTGTGCGCGTTCACCGTGGATGCTCAGCAGGGCGTCACCTATAAACCTGATGCCAATGTGCCCCTGCAAAGCCGCCATCCGATCTACGTGCCGCCGCCCGGCAAACCGCAGCTCAATATCGGCCATCTCTCCGACGTGCACCTCTCCTCGCGACAGCACGCCTACAAGGGCAAGCGCGCCGCCGTCATCCCCGGCGATAACAATCCGATGTCGCCGCCCATCGGCGATCTGGCCAATAACAACGCCGACAACCTCTTCGACTTGCTCGAGCAGTTCGCCGACGACCCCCAGGTCGATGTGCTGGTGATTACCGGCGACCTCTACGACCACATCCACAACTTCGATCCCGCCTCCTGCGAAACCCCAACCACCGGCAAACTGTGGGAGGCGATGTATCTCGACAGTGACAAGGCGGTCAAGGAGCGGGCCACGGAATACCCCTACGGCATCGACGCCCTGGCGGTTTATTCGCTGCTGATGCATTATTACCTTCACAGCAAGAAGAAAAAGCCGGTGCTGCTCATTTCCGGCAACCACGAGGCGTATGAATATCCCTACGGGATTTCTCCGCGGGTCAAGGCAATCGGCAAGGTCAATGAAGGCATCCCGCTCGATCACAATTTAACCTTTTATGAGGCGATCCTGCTCTATGGGCCAGGCTATGACAAGGTGCTGAAACTATTCAACTTCGCAAAAGACAATTTCGATTGGTTCTCTACGATTTTTTCGCCGCTGGCCGATTTTGCGCTGAACTACAAAAACCAGTGCCTGCTCGGGGTGGAATGGGGCGATGACGAATCGTTTGTGCGCTCCAAGGCCCGCGGCGGCGGCACCTTGCCGCGGGCGACAGAAAGTCTTAAGAACAGCCAACGCGCCCTGATCGATGCGGCGCTGACGCAGGGCAAAGACACCGTTTTGTGCTCGCATTTCACCGTGGTCAACTACAGTCTCGACAAGTCGTTGGTGCAAAAGGGTGTGATTGATGTCAGCAGCGCCATGCTGAGCGACTACGATCACGGCTCCAGCCAGGGGGACAGAACAGCGCTCTACGAACGCTTCATCAACCACCCTAAACTCAAGCTTTCGCTGGCCGGCCACTCCCATCGAGTGGGGCTGTATGCCTGCGACCAGTTGCGGACAACCGTCTATCCCGCAAGTTCTGGGGGGATGGGTTTCAGCGGCTACCCGGCACAGTCGGTCGAATATGTGCCCCAGGTCCAGACCAATGGTTACCATCCGGAAGATCCGGCAACCAAAAACGTCGCCTGGGACAACCGCACCCGGGTTTTCGTCACCGCCAGCGCCGGCCCCATCCCCAAGCAGAATCTGCACGGCGAGATGTGCGGCCAGGGCATGGAGTACCCCTCGGCGGGAAAAATCGTCTTCAACGGCGGCGATGCCGAAATCACCCTCGTCAAAAGCCGCCGCCCCACCGCCAGGCCCCGCTTTGCCGTGGCCTGCGACTATATCGACATCATGAAAGGCGGGTTCTGGGAGTATTTCAAGGCCGTGGGCAGTAACGGTGAATTCGAGTTGAAGATCTGTTGGGAGAAGATTCACCCCGGCTTCGCCAAAGGTGGTAAGGATCCCAGGTTTACAGAGGCAATGAAAGCGGAGTTTGTCGAGAGTGTGACGCTGTGGCTGGTGGGAAGTGGGTCGGAGAGCTATCAAGGCAATATCGACAGAGACAAAGTTGTTGGTGGCGCACTCAGGGTCAAGTTTCCGCGTGGTCTCCAACGAAAGCTCAGGCCAAACAACATCGAGGAAACGGGCGCTTTCTTTCTCTCATTCAAATTCAAAGCTGAGGTAGTCAAGCATCTCCCCGGCTTCAAGGACTATGACTACGAATCCCCCTGGAATATTCAAGTGGGGATTTACGACAACTGGGGCCGGGACGTTGTGCCAGCGAAGCAGGAGAAGGATATTTTCAGTAGGTGGATCGAAAAGGTCCCATTGACCAAAGCATCGACTGACCCCTCCACGTGGCAGATCATGCGGCATAAGAAGTTTGGGGAAGTGCCGTCATTTCTGTGGCGCTATCGCAAATATCGCTCAGAGTTCAATAATAATCTGGATGATCTACCGCAATGATACGAAAGCTCTTTTTTAGATGCCTATTATTTCTAGTAGGGGTTTGGCTTTTCACGGAAGGAAATACTGCGATGTCAATTTTTAATAGCGATTTTCAGCAGAATTATCAAACGCTTTTTAAAGAAGTTGAAACCCTCAACGAGTACACCAAGGCAAACAAAGTAGAGCTTAAAGAGGTTGTGATTGAAGACGTTGACCTTGACGGTGCCAAGTTTTACGGTGCAACGTTCAGAAAAGTTAATTGGAAAAACACTGCCCTTGAAAACTCAATTTTCACCAAGGTTATTTTTGATGATTGTGAATTCGAAAATACAAAATTAAATGGCTCAACGTTTGTCAATTGTATTTTTAAAAATTGTAGGTTCAAAAATTCGAAAATCAGTCGAGTGACCTGGAAAAACGGGCAATTTTCAAACTGTCACATCGAAAACAGTATCTTGAACAAATGGCTTGGTGATGAGGTTGTTTTCAGTGGTGGGAAAATTCTGGATACGCCTTTCGCTGAGGGGAGAATTCAGTACACATTTAAGGACATTGAGCTGGATGGTGTACAAGTTGTGCTCTCCCAGGGAGGATTACCATTAACGGTGGAAGATAGTGGCCTCTCTGAAGTTGACTTTGGAGATAGCCACTTCTCAGACGTGGTGCTGCTGCGGGTGAAACAATCCGGTGGTGGAGTACAATTCAATGATCTAATCGCAAAGAGCATTAGCTTTGAAGATGTTGATATGACCAAGGGCACCGCAATCGCTCGTTCTGAGGTTGGTCTTGTCCGTATCTCCGGCGGTCGATTCGGAACATCTTTTGGTGGATCGACGGTTGGAAAGATAGTTGTTCGCGATGCGCAGTTGTCCTACATGGGTTTCGGAGAGGCAATATTGTCATACGTAGAAATTGCAAATTGCAATTTGTACGATACGGGGATGTGGGATGGGTTTATTGAGCAGTTATTAGTGACAAATTCAAAATTCGAGATCATTGACGGAGAAAACTTCAAAGCCGACACCGTCGTCTGGGACAACGTCACCCTCGACGGCAAGATCGACCTGACCAATGCGCAGGCAAAAGATTTCCGACCGACCAACCTCAAGCGCGGCCCCCGGCTGCAACTGATCACCACCGGGTCGAACATGAAGTTTTAGCTCTCGCATCGGCGTTTAGGGGGCATGGAAGAGCCCAAGTTACCGCGGGAACCCCCGGTGGCTTCAGTTTTTTTTATGTCGCGGCTACTGGACAGGGCCCCGGGCGGGCGTAAAGTCAGCGGTCCCGGGATCTGCTTTTGAGCCGGATATCGGCGGCGGGGCGGATGGGGTGTTCTCTTCGGCCACTGAAAGAGGCAGCAGGATGCTGAACGTGGTCCCCTTGCCGATTTCGGTTTCGAGGTCGATCTGGCCACCGTGGTTCTGGATGATCCCATACGAAACGGATAATCCCAGGCCGGTTCCTTTGTGTCCCTTGGTGGTGAAAAACGGGTCGAAGATTTTTTCGGTGTCTTCCTCGGAAATTCCGCAGCCGGTATCGCTGATCCGGGTAGCCAAATAGTTGCCGGCGGGGTGGCGGAGGGTGGTGATGGTCAGGGTGCCTCCCGAAGCCATGGCCTGACTGGCATTGATGAGCATGTTCATGAACACCTGCTCGATCTGGTTGGGATCGACCATGACCTGGGGCAGATCTTCACAGTAATCCCTCCGAATCTCGATATCGTGAAAAACCGGCTGGTGCCGGACCAGGGCGAGGGTCTTGTCCATGATCCGGTTGATCGATTCGAGCTTTTTGTGTGGAACCGATTCTCTTGAAAAATCAAGCAGTTCCCCAACGATCCCGGCGCACCGCTGGGTTTCTCGGACGATGGTCTGCATGTCGCTTTGCAGCGAGGGGTCGACCCGCTCGTCGTTTTCGATCATGGAGGCGAACATCAGGATGCCGGTAAGGGGATTGTTGATCTCGTGGGCAATGCCGGCGACCAACTCCCCGAGGGAAGCTAGTTTTTCCGAACGGACCAGTTTCGACTGCATCTGTTTTATCTGCTGAGTCCGCTCCTCGACCCTGGTCTCCAGGGTGTTGGCCCACTCCTTGAGTTCCTGCCGGGTTGACTGCAGTTTCCGGGTCATTTCATTGAACGAGTCAGCCAGTTCTCCCAGCTCATCCTGGGTGGGGATGCGGAGCTGGTGATCAAGTTCGCCGCGGGCCACCCGGGCCGTGTGGTCGAGCAGCATTTGCACCGGTTGATTGACGAATTTCTGGGTCATCAGGGTCAGGCAAAGGGCGAGCAGCAGCAGCAGGATGAAGGTCAGGACGATGATGTTGTCGCGATAGGTGGCGGTTTGCATCTTCATCCCCTCGAGCGAGACGATTACGTCGAGCACTCCGAGAATCTTTGCCTCGCGGGGATGGAAGTGGCATTCGGCGGTGTAGCAGGCCGGCTGATTGTAGATCCCCTTGGCGATCCCGAGCACGTCCTTGCCGGCGCGGTCCTGAAAGATGCGGCTGCGGTTCATGGTCGACGCATGGGTGAGGGGCGTATCCTCGACGTGGCACATGCTGCAGGCCTCGGCCTGTTTGTCAAGGTAGGTGCCGATTTCGGCCTTTTCGGTGGAAAAGCTGATCGTGCCGTCTTTGTTGATCAGGCGAATGTGCTCGATGCCATGTTGCGAGCGAACCTCTTCGATCATCTGGTAGACCCGCTTGCGGTCATCCTCGAGCATCTGATAATGGGTGGTCCGGATGATGGTCTCGCTCAGTTCGTCGACATCGTGAATGGCCTCGCGCAGAAATACGTCTTTGAGGGTTTTGACGTTGATCACCGCGAAAAGGACCATGGTCAGCAGCAAAACCGCGCTGGTGCCGATGGTGTATTTGGTGATGAGATTAGGCCGCACGATTTACCCCCTTCGTTGGCGGGAGGCTTTAACCACGATAATATACCTTTTTGAGGTTAATTTATCGGGGCTAATCTTAGGTGATTTGTCCTTCAAATGCAAGGTCGGCTTTTGGCTGCCTGTCAGTCGATGACTTGCGAATCTAGTTAAAGGGTCCGATTTTGTTGATATTTTTTGAGAATAGTCGAGGTGTGGCCGCATTAACGCATTGATTTATTTTTCTGTTGGTTTATTATGGTGCGCGCATTATACTGACTAACCCGGCGATTTCGTGTAATTAATAACGGTTCGGAGGGAATTCGCCGGCGCTTTTGAGGGCAATCGTCTTTGCGCCATCCTTGCGCAAGTTCTTAAAATTTCAAATGAAAAAAGGTAGGTAAAATGTCCGATTCCCTGCGCAGCATTCTCTTGGTGGATGCGGATCGAGTCGCCAGAGAGGGTTTGGCGGTTATGCTCCGCAAACATATCGGATGCGTTGTGCTGGAGGCCAAAAATCCCGCCGAAGCCCTGGAGGTCGTCGAAAAGCAGGAGGTTTCCCTGTTGATCACCGACCTGTTCCTGCCCAAAAAAGAAGGTATCGAACTGTTAAAAAAGATCCCCTCGGTCAACCCCCAGATGGCAACGATCGTCAGTGTTCCTTACGGCGATCGCGAGTCCATCGTGGAGGCATTGAAGTACGGGGCGATTTTCTACATCAATTCTCCTTACGACTTCGAGGAGGCGGTTATCGCCACCGCCCGGGGGCTGGAACACCACGAATTGCTGGTTTACCAACAGAAGCGCAGCCCGAAGATCAGCAAGCGGGACGGGTTTCAGGGGATCATCGGTGAGGCGCCCAAGATGAAGCGGCTGTTCCGGCTGCTTGAAAAGGTCGCCGACGATGCCAACAGCACCGTGCTGATTCAGGGTGAAAGCGGCACGGGTAAAGAGCTTGTGGCACGGGCCACCCACCTTTTAAGCCCCCGCAAGGGCAAAAATTTCGTACCTGTGAACTGCGCCGCCATTCCCGACGAGCTTCTCGAGAGCGAACTGTTCGGGTACGTCAAGGGGGCTTTTACCGGCGCTAATCAGCCGAAGATGGGGCGCATTCAGTACGCCGACGGCGGAACTTTGTTCCTCGACGAGATCGGCGACATGAAGCCGTCTCTGCAGGCCAAACTGCTGCGGGTGATCCAGGAAAAGGAGTTCGAGCCGGTCGGCGGGGTGAAGCCGGTATCGGTCGATGTGCGGATTGTTGCCGCCACCCACCGCAACCTGGAAAAGGCCGTGGCTGACGGCAGATTCCGCGAGGACCTTTATTACCGTCTGAGCGTGGTGCCGCTGAGCATCCCGTCACTGCGCGAGCGTAAGACGGATATCCCGATGTTGATCGACAAGTTCGTCCAGGTATTCAACCGGGGCAAGCGGCATGTTCTCAAAGGGTTTTCTCCCGATGCCCTGGCGGCCCTGCAGTCCTACGACTGGCCCGGCAATGTGCGGGAGCTGGAAAACCTGGTCCAGAGGATGGTCATTCTTCACGGCGGCGACGGCCTGGTAACGGCGGTTGACCTGCCGGAAAAATACGTCTCCCATCTCGAGTCGCTTCCCGTGCCCGAAGCGGTACCGGTGGCGGAACCCGATTATCAGGCCGCCATTGAAGAGGGGAATTTTGACTTCAATGCGCTGGTCAGCGATTTCGAGGATCGTCTGATTCTCGAGGCCCTGTCCCGAACCGACGGAAACAAAAAAGAAGCTGCCAAGCTGCTGAATCTCAAGCGCACCACCCTCATCGAAAAAATCAAAAAAAAGCAGCTGGATTCTCAATTTTCCAAGCTGCACACCTCCTGACCCGCTGCGGTCGCCGGTCGCGGCGGGTTAATAACCCACTCTCTTAACTGCTGTTTTCAGCGGCGGCCGGCCTGACGGTCATATGCTGGCTAATCTTTTCCTGCAGCTCCTCCGGGGTCACCGGCGTCACCAGGATGTCACAGGCGCCGTATTTAACCGCCTGCAGTACCGTTTTGCGCGTCCATTGAGGGCCGGCGACCACCAACGGGGTTGCGGCCTGGACCGCGGACTGGATCTTGATGACCGAGGCGAAACCGCGATCGCCCACTTCCTTCATCACAAGAAAAACCCCCTTGATTTCCCGGGATTTGACAGCCTCCCTCAGGTTGGCCTGAACATTCAGGCACAACACGCTCTCCTGACCTTCCAGCGGTGCGGCAAAGGCATTGGCCTCTGCCTGGTTTTCTGAAACAATGAGAATGAGCGGATTCCCGGAAACCGGACTCTCCGGAGCTGCGGCCGCCGGACCCTCCGGAGCTGCGGCCGCCGGGCCCTCCGGAGCTGCGGCCGCCGGGCCCTCCGGGGCTGCGGCCGCCGGACTTTCCGGGGCTGTCGCCGCCGGGCTTGCGGAGCCTGAAGCAGCAGTTGCAGACTCTCCGAGCGTCGTCACAGCGGTGGCGGGTTGGGCGGCGGGTTGGCCGGGAGTTTCCGTGGTGAATTGTTTGGCGCCGGGCGATGCGGAGCCCTGGGGTTGGTCGGCGCTGTCGTCGGCCTCCAGGCCGAACAGGGCTGCGGGGAATAGCGCCGTCAGCTTGCCCAGAGTCTGGTTTTCAAGGGTCAGCTCGACCTCAGAAACAAAATAAGAGCCGGGCGGAAACGGTTCTTCCTCCTCCGGATCCAGCTCGACCGTGGCGACGGCGATGATGTCGGTTTTTTTGAAGTGGAGTTTCTGCGAGTATTTTTCGTCAAAGGTCGAGGTGTAGACCCCCGCGATGATATTGGCAATCTCGCCGAAGGCATCGTCGACCTCGCCGTCGAAAACCTTTGACGCCTGGCGCGCCTTGATTTCGTCGGGAGGAAGCAGGATCAGCGAGCCGCCGAGCAAAATGGCATCCTGCAGGCTGGCGGCCAGGAACGACGCGCCCTCCAGATCACCGGATACCTGCATCCGGGTGAGCACGACCCTGCTGGGAAAAAGGGCCAGCGCCTCGTCCTTGGACAGGATTCTGCCGGAATACTCAGTGCAGCTGAACGCCTGTCCGATCAGGTCACCGACTTCCTGCTCGATACGGGACGCGGCGACTTTCAGCAGGTGGTTGATAGTTTTCTGTTTGCTCATGAATCCTGTGTTGTTGCGGGTGCCCCAGGCCGACGAATGGCGATACGGTAAGGGGAGACGCGGTTTTGCCTGTTTCAGGCTGAGGGTCCGGGAGCACGCCAGGTCGCCGGCAACCGGTAAATTTCAACCCGTGCCCGGCCTGAGTCCCAGTCGCAGCGACTGGGGCTAGAAATTAACCATAAACCGCATTTCCACCACAAAGCGCTGGCCGGCCGAATCAAACGGGATGGCAACCCATTGGGCATCGGCCATCGAATTGATCGCGTAGGATCTGCCGGCTATGGCCGTGGGAATGGAGAGCTCCATGCTTTTGCCTTCGGAGGCCAGGCCGGTTTTGATGCCGCCGGCCACCATGTTGGCGATTTCCCCGATGGCGTCCTTGACATCTTCGTTGATCTCCTCCACCTCCAGGCCGAGAAGGCCTCCGGTGATGGCCAGGGCCACCGGTTCAGGGCAGTGGATGTTCAGCATCCCTTTGATGTCGCCGGAAAACCCAAGCATACCGGAAATGCTGCTCGTAAACGAGGTAATTTTTTCAGCCAGAGGGTTCCCGGGAGCGGCCTCCAGCATCACCATCGATTCGAAAACATCGGTCGTGGCCGCCATGATGTAGTTTGCTAGGTTCACGTGGTTACCCTGTCTTCAAAGGAGAAATTCCGGCCTGGCCTGCGGCGCTCAGGAATCGCCTCCGCGGGTTGCCTGCCGATGCCGGGCCTTGCTGCCCGGCCTGGCCGATTCAACCCAGTTTCTGAATTTGTACCTCGACCAGAAAGTCGCCCTCGGGGACGGAGAAGGGAACCATCACGCCGATGGCCTCGGCGGCGCAGTCCATGGAATACTCCTCGCCGCAGATGGCCGAAGGGATCGACAACTGAATGTCCTTGCCGTTTTCGGAAAGGGCCATCTTCAGGCTGCCGCCAAGCATGTTGGCGAGTTCGCCGATGGCGTCCTGGACATCTTCGTTGATTTCTTCCACGTCCATGCCGAGAAAGTTGCCGGTAATCGACTTCGCCACTGGCGCCGGGACGTGAATGGCCAGCATGCCCTTGTACAGGCCGGCCATGCCGATGATTCCCGAGACGCTGCATTTGAAGGGACAGACCCGTTGGGCCAGCGGTTCACCAGGGCTGGCCGTCATCATCAACATGGTCTCGAATATTTCGGTGGTCGCGTCTACGATTTTTGGGACCAGATCCAAGGGGAGTCTCCTTTTCAGAACAGGTTGCCCAGCGTATCCATGATTTGATCGGGGGTGAAGGGCTTCTTGATGCTTCCCAGGGCCCCGAGGGATCTGGCCTCGGCCAGGATGTCGGCTCCCACCTCGGTGGAGATCATGACCACCGGAATCCCCTTGATGGCGTCGTCCGCCGATTTTTGGCGGAGAAATTCGAGCCCGTCCATGTTCGGCATGTTGATGTCGCTCAGAATCACGTCCACCGATTCGTTGCCGAGTAGCTGAAGGGCTTCCTGACCATCTCCGGCTTCGAGGATCTGACCGACGTCCAGGCCGGCCTGGCGCAGAGAACGGGTTACGATCTTCCGCATGGTGCTGGAATCGTCAACGATAAGAACTTTTTTGCTCATTGCAAGTCTCCTTTTGCGCAGTTTGGGGTCACGCGATCGATAACAGGTTCTGGTCTGTCAAGCCAAAGACAGCAGGCCCTGACCCGCCGCTCTGATCAAAAAATGCTCGCCTCCCGAGCGAAACAGCCATTCCCGGGCCGGTGCCCCGGCCGTTTCGGGGGGGGTATCGCTGACCTCGGGCAGGCCCAGCTGATAGGGCTGCTCCGGGGGCAACAGGGCGGTCATGAAACGCCCGGCGATAATATTGATGATTTCCGCGGCGGTATCCTCGACCAGCTGCTCCCCGAGTTCGTCCTGGGGGACAACATACAGGTTCTCGGCGATCTGCCGGACCAGGGCGCTGGTCATCCGCAGCTCCAGCTCTCCCTGTTTCGGGTCCTCAACCGACAGCACGACGTAGAACCGGGTAGTTTCCAATGCTTCCGGAGGCGGGTCGGTCACCCCGACAACCTCCATGAAGGCCAGGGTCTCCAGGGTCTCGAGGACCGCATCGAGCATGGATTGATTAAAATGGTCATTGATTTCAGGCATGTCCGTCCCTTTTTAGGAAATCAGCGGCTCAAGGACTTTCATCAGGTCCGCCGGCGATACCGGTTTGGTCAGCACCGCGATCGCTCCCAGTTCCACAAGTTCGGCTTCCTTGGCCGGATTGCCGGCACTGGTGATGACCAGCACCGGGATCTCGTTCAGCTTCGGGTTGGCTTTCATCCGAGACAGCAGCGCCTGGCCGTCCATCACCGGCATGTTCAAGTCCGTGACCAGCAGGTCCGTCGACTCCTCCTTGACCAGCTCCAGGGCCTCTTTGCCATCGGGAGCTTCGACAAAGGTCGTTTCGCTCAGTCCGACGATCTGAAGACACCGGCGGATCAGCATCCGGGCGGTGGTCGAGTCGTCCGCAATTACGATCCGTTTCACTGCAGGGGCTCCTTTATGACGTTCAGGGAGGCTTCGAGCTTCTGGAATTCCTCAGTGACTTCGAGCAAAAGGCGCGCCAGATCCTCGTTGGTAATGTTGAAATATTCCGTATAGCCCTGATCGAGATGGTATCTCATGGCATCGCTGCCGGTGCCGTGTCCGCCCATCATGGCCAGGATGTCCCCCAGGTGGACCGCATAGGCCAGGGGGCGCACTTGTTCTTCGGCCTCCAGGGGGTGGTGATGATGCAGGATGATCTGCTGCAGCACCTCGGGCAGTTGCCAGCTTTGGGCCAGTTCAAAACCGACCCGGGCATGATCCAGGCCGAGCAGGGCCTTTTCGGCGGCCAGGTAATCGGCCGTATTCCCGCTGGCGATTTCAGCCAGAACGCCGCTCGAAGTCCCCCGCAGAAAGTCCGACAGGATCGCCTTGCCCAGGTCGTGGAGAAGTCCCGCGGTAAAGGCGAGATCGGCCCCGAACTCGTCCCTGGCGAACCGGGAGACCGCCCGCGAGGCGATGGCACAGAACAGATCGTGGCGCCACAGGCCGCCCGCCTGATCTTCGTAGCCCTCGAGGGGGGTGGTGAACATCCCTTCCGAGCTGTCGGCGATCGCGATACCCATCACCACCCGCGCCCCCAGGTAGGCGATGGCCCGGTCGACCGAGGTGATTTCCACCAGCAGGCCAAAGGCCGCCGAGTTCACGACCCGCAGCAGGCGGGCGGTGAGGATGGCGTCGCATTTGACCACCTGGATAACGTCGCCGAGTTCGTGGTCGGGATCCGCCGTCAGCTGCAGCAGCCGGGAAGCGGTGGGCGAAAGAAGTGGCGCCTGGCGAATGGCGCGAAGCACTTGCGCCTGAAGGTCGGATTGCGTCATATCTGCTCCCTCATAGCTTCCAGTCGGGCCGTCCCGGCGAGGACAGCATGACCTGGCCGGTCTGGACCGATACCGAAACCGTCCGGCTGAAATTGCCCCCCACATCCTCGGCGACCGCCCCCATCCCCAGCGACCAGAGGATTTTCTTGGCGGCCAGCACGTTGCGCTTGCCGATATTGAAGGTCTCGTTCTGATCCATGATCGAGGCCCCGCCGGCGAGTTTGACGATCATTCCCCGGCCATTGGGCGGACAGCCGAATTTGGCCATCTCCTTCAGCAACAGGGGAATTCCGGTGTCGGCGAAATACCCGGGCCGCTCCTTGACCTTGGCCGGGTTGATGCTCGACTCGGGCAGGGCGACGTGGACCATGCCGACGGTGTGGGTTCCGGGGTGCAGAAACACCACCGCCACGCAAGAACCCAGGGCGTAGGTCTTGACCGTGGTGCCCGGTGAGTTGGCGGCACCGAAATCACCGATGCCGAGAACCATCAGGCTCATCAGCTTTTCTCCGCGAGCAGCCGCAGGGTGGCCGAGGCGATATCGTCAATCGGCACCAGGCGTTCGGCCCCGCCGCGCTCGAAGGCGACCTTGGGCATGCCGAAAACGACCGAACTGGCCTCGTCCTGGGCGATGTTGCGGGCTCCGGCCTTGCGCATCGCCAGCATGCCGTCGGCCCCGTCGGCCCCCATCCCGGTGAGCATGACGCCGACCGCGTTGGCCCCGACATGCTGCGCCACCGAGTGCATCATCACATCCACCGACGGGCAGTGGCCGCTCACCGTTTCGCCCGCCTCGCAGCTTACCTGGTAGATCCCCCCCGAGCGCTTGACCCGCATGTGAAGACCTCCCGGGGCAATGAGAATCCGCCCGGGCATGACCCGGTCTCCGGTTTGGGCTTCCTTGACCTCCATGGGGCAGAGCTGGTTGAGGCGGTCGGCGAACATTTTGGTGAAGCCGGCCGGCATGTGCTGAACGATGACCACTCCCGGCATCGTCGAGGGAAACTGGGTGATGACTTTGCGGATCGCCTCGGTGCCGCCGGTGGAGGCGCCGATGGCGATCACCTTGTCGGTCGATTCGGCCAGCGACCCGGCCGGACTTACCTGGGTCCGTGCCGGCAGGGTGCCGCGTTTGTTCTTCCAGTGCGACACATTGGCCGTGGAGGCGATTTTGACCTTGGCCCGCAACTCCATCAGCATGCCGCTGAGCCCGGCGGCGACGTTGCTGGTCGGCTTGGCCACGAAATCGACGGCGCCGGCTTCCAGGCAGTCGAGGGTGATCTGTTTGCCCTTCTGGGTCAAAGAACTGACCATCACCACCGGCAGGGGATACTGGGGCATCAGACGCTTGAGGAACTCGAGCCCGTCCATGCGGGGCATTTCCACATCCAGGGTCAGTACATCGGGCTTGTGCTTGACGATATTGTCTCGGGCGATATAGGGGTCGGAAGCGGTCGCCACAACTTCGATCCCGGGGTCCATGCCGAGGCCCTGGGCCAGGATCTGGCGCACCAGGGCCGAGTCATCGACAATCAGCACGCGGACTTTTCGATTCATGCGAGGGGCTCCCTCCGGTAGGCGGCCGGCATCAGGTAGCGGTATGCGTTCTGGTTGCGGCCCAGGGTTTCCGAATGGCCGATGAACAGGTACCCGCCGGGCTCGGTGAACTTGTGGAATTTGGCCACCAGCCGCTCCCGGGTCGGCTGGTCGAAATAGATCATGACGTTGCGACAGAAGATGATCTGGAACGGTTTTTTGAACGGAAACGAGTCGTTCATCAGGTTAAAGCGGCGAAAGGTCGCTTCCTGACGGATCCGGTCAATCACCGCCCGGTTGCCGTCGCCGAGCTTGCGGAAGTATTTCTGCTGAAACTCCGGCGGCAGGGCGGCGATCCGCTCCTCGGGGTAGATCCCGTTGCGGGCCGTGTCGAGGGCCTTGAGGGAAATGTCGGTGGCGAGAATGCCGGCGTTCCACTTGGCATAATCCGGGCCGAAAAATTCCTGCATCAGCATCAGCAGGGTGTAGGGTTCCTCGCCGGTGGAACAGCCGGCGCACCAGATGCGCAGATCCTTGCGGTTTTCCTTCTCCAGTTGCGCCACCACGGTCGGAAGGGCGGTTTTCACGAAGTACTCGAAGTGATCCTTTTCCCGGTTGAAGTAGGTGTGGTTGGTGGAGATCCGGTCGATCAGCAGGCTCAGCGACTGCTCGGTGCGGTCGTTGACCAGGTGATCGTAGTACTGCCGGAAAGTGGCGAATCCCGAGCTGCGGATCAGTTTCTGCAGCCGGCCCACCAGCAGCGAGCGCTTCTGGTCGGTCAGGTTGATGCCGAAGCGCGCATAGATGAGCTCGCGCATCAGCTCGAATTCCTGGTCGGAGATGTCCATCAGATAATCAACCATGGTGTTCGACCGCCAATATCGGGGTTGAGGTTGGATTCCGCTGTGGCCGGCGGGTTGGAAGAAGCGATTCCCGTGCCAAATTATCGATTGGTCGCGGGGTTTTTTCGGCCTCCACGCGGCCGCCCGCGCTGCTGTCCGTTGTCTCCCGCGGACAAATTCCCGTTCGAGTGGGTCAGTGGACTCCGCGGCTGTTCAAGTAGGGCCCGTAGGCCTTGTCCTGTTCCTTGATGTGATGCAGCAGCCAGTCTTTCAGGAAGTTGAACAGATCGCTGGAAATGGTGGCGCTGCCCTGGTTGAATCGGGTCTGGAAGTCGGCGACCCGCTCGACCAGCGCGCGGTGGGCTGCCTGGTGCTGGTCAACGCCGGGGTAGTCGTGGGCGCGCATCATGCGCTCTTCCTCGGCGAAATGCTGCTGGGTGTAATCGACCAGCGAGCCGAGCACCGTGGCGAGCACGTCGTTGCCCTTGCCGGCCCGCAGGGCCTCGAAGAGCTGGTTGACCAGCTCGACCAGCTTGCGGTGCTGACGGTCGATCAGGGTGATGCCGACGCTCATCGAATCGTCCCAGCGGATCAATCCGCCCCCCGCGGTCGCCGCCGGCTTCGGCTCTGCCCCTCCCCAGCCGATGGCCGGGGCCGAAGCGACCGCGGGGCCCTCGGCAAAGGCCGAAGCCGGTCGGTCCGGGCCCTGCTGCCGCAGCCTGAACCGGGTCAGCATCTGGCGCATCTGGCCGGCCAGGCTGGAGAGCTCCTCGGCGGCGGCCGCG
>NPIE01005693.1_pt1 | contig 54929 bp, 49 predicted proteins | sample 8637661 | NCBI WGS metagenome assembly NPIE01 (sample SAMN07420842, study PRJNA396082) | bioreactor metagenome | isolation source: sample BA12 brine-fed electro-methanogenic bioreactor BA | place: Japan: Kochi | collected 2016-12-09 | reverse complement strand
CCGAGTCAGAGACTCGCTCCAACATAGACAGTGGTGCGGCCGATCCAAGATATGATGTTCTTGATTCTTGATTCTTGATTCTTGATTCTTGATTCTAAATTCTCACCTTTCTAAACACTCAAATCCCTCTTCCTAAAAACATACCATCCAATTGCTGTAGTTATAACTGTAGTCGATATGAAGACAATTATACTGGCTAAACCAATCTGTGAGCCAGAAAGCGCTTTGGAGTAATCGTAATAATAAAAAAATGAAAGATATCTGATATTTTTAACTGATTCCTGCAGGCTGGCAAAAATATTAAGGGCATACATAATTATCATTATTCCACCAGCTAACGAAGCTACTATTCCTCTGGATGAAAATATTGAGGAAAACATAAAGGTCACACTATAAATAGCTATTGAAAATAATAATCCAATTATCATAACAGCTATATTTGCACCAATATTTATATCTACCCCAAAAAGAATTCCCACTGGAACTAAAGATAGCACTGATAGCACAACAAATATTGTTATAAGGATGAAACCACTGATATATTTTGCAAAAAATACTTTTGTCCTTGAAAGTGGAAGGCTTAGAAGCAATTCTATTGTTCTCTTCTCTATTTCTCCTGCAATAGCCCCGGCACCATTTGTAACTGCAAGAAGAATCACCATTATCGGCCAAAGCAAACTATAATGCTCTGCTCCTAGATAGTTCTCAAAAACAGAAAATAAATTATCGTTAATATTAAATGCTTTTCTCATCGCTTCTGGATAGGAATTGAAAAGCTCTGCCATTTTGTCAGCGTCTTTTTGAATACTTGGGAACAGAGATGTGTACATCAATAAGAAAAGCAAACTTATAACGAGGTATATCAGTATTGTTCTTCTATTCCTGTTTATTGTTTTGAGTATAAGATGAATCATTTATTTTTATAATATTCCAAAAATATCTTTTCTAAAGGTGAATGTGCAATCTGCAAATCTCGAATATTATAATCATCCAATATTCCTAGAAGTTTCATAATGTCACCTTTGTAAAGAATTTCAACACCATCACTATATTTCCTTACAATGTCCAGATTCTTTTTATCAAGATTGTCAGGCACTTTATCCTCAAAATATACAAACACGTTATAAACTTTCTTTTCTTGAATTTTGGCTATACTCTCAATAGCTTCTATATGCCCTTTGTTGATAATAACGACTCTATCGCAAATTTGTTCGACTTCGGCTAAGTTATGAGAGGAAATAAATACTGTATCACCATTTTCAACCCTTTCTTTAAGTATTTCATATATAACTTGCTGCAGAAGCGGATCAAGACCGCTTGTAGGTTCATCAAGAATCATAAGCTTAGGATTATGCATTAGCGCCAAAACCAAAGCCAATTTCTGTCTATTGCCAGTAGATAAATTTTTTACCTTCTTACTTGGATCATAATCAAGTCGAGCAATCAGGTCATCCTCGCTTGGAGCTCCTCCTCGAATTTTTTTCAGAAGATTTATATGTTCTCTACCAGTCCACTCTTCATAAAGATTATTCTCTGCTGACAGATATCCGACATTCTGCTGGATAGGAAGTAAATCAGTTTCTGGATTATTTCCAAGTATTCTGATATCTCCTGCAGTTGGATTATAAAAATTCAAAAGACATTTGATAGTAGTTGTCTTGCCAGCACCATTCGGCCCGAGAAAGCCCATGATTTCACCTTCTCTTACGTCAAATGAGACCCCATCAACTGCTTTTGTTTTATCAAAATACTTTTTGAGATTTTTAACTTTTATAGCTGGTTTCTTTTTCAATCGTTATGAGCTTAAGTTATATTCGAACTCTTTAAGTATACACTAACCCAATTAGAAAACAATTACAAAATGTATAAAATATCTATCCATAGTTAACGATTCACAGAAGGAATATCCTCCCTTATAACTAAATTTACTAGAAATCACTTTTTATATATAATTCGATAGGTTAAATACTATTCCATGTCACACACAGAACTAGAACTCCGCGGCGAATTATCAAAAGAAAAATACATCGAACTAGTTAAACTGCTACAGGCTAAAGGTAAATTAGTTAAGGAGTTCAAGCGATTCCAATTACTCTACTTTGAAATAAAAGATAACGATATAAATGCCCATAAAGATCTGAAGAGAGATTTCCGCTTACGAGTTGAAAATGGACAACCATTATTAATAATGAAATATGGTAACTGGCACAACAACAGCGGACGTGAAGAACTAAACATTCCCATAGACAAATCAGAGCTTGATGAAATGGTTCGGCTTCTATTTCTTCTTGGTCATGATTTCGGAAAAATAATGATCCAGCATACAAAGATATTTGAATACGAAGGTATTGAATGGGCAATAGTCGAAGCTCCGGGAGATGATACAGATTATTATTATTATGAAGCAGAGATTGAGGGTGAAGATATAGATGAAAATGAATCCAAAGAAAAAATTTTGGCGGAGCTAAAGAACTTTAGTTTGAGCTATTTCGACGATGAGGAATTTATTGCTTTCTGTAAAAGATTTAATGAAATCAAAGGAAGAACATTTGACTTCCGAGAGAACTATAACTGGCAGGAAATGAAAACTGACTTTTCTGACTATTTCAAGGACACTAATAGCTAAAAGCTAACCTAGCTAATTTTTAATACATGTAATATACTTTTACTAATAATCGCTTAAGAATAAAAATGATTGACCCTAAAAAGACAATCAACGAAGCAGCCCAGGAGGAGAAGATTAAGTGGCTCTCCTCTTTTCCAGAGATGAACCCATGGCCTGTTATGGAGATAGAATGCAGGCAGGGAATTACTTACGCCAACAAATCTACTCTGAAATTATTTCCCGACATCATGAAGAAACAACTTAGACATCCTTTTATAAATGGGCTCGTAGATTCGTATGAAAAAATGCAGAATAAAAAGATTAAAAACATGGAGCGAGAGGTGCAAGTGGAAGATAGATGGTATTTGCAATATTTATCACTTGTAGAAGATAAAAAAATAAGGTTGTACGCTAGCGAAATTACGGAAAGAAAAGAGCGAGAACTCGAATTAGCTAACAAAACAGCTGAATTGGAAAAAATGAATGGATTCATGATAGATAGAGAAAAAAAGATGATTCAACTTAAAAAAGAACTTGAGGAGTTGAAACACTCCAGATAATTTCGGACAACTGTCACTTATATCCACTTCGAAATAAAAAACAATAAAAAATGAATTTCCTAATTGGCCTTATAGAAGATATCTACTACATAATTAAAAACTTTATAACTACGATAATATTAAAATCACCACCAGAAGAATGGCTACAAGTTGATAGTAAATATAATGTACTAATTGTTCCTGGATTTGGGGCGAACTGGGAAGCATTCTACAATATCGCGAAAGAATTACACGAGATGGAGTTTAGAATTCATATAGTCAAAGAAGTAAATCCTTACGAATCTATAAATGTTTCTGGCGACAAAATTCTGAATTATATAAACAATAATAAGTTAGATAACTTAATTATTATTTCCCACAGCAAGGGCGCTCTGATTTCAAAATATATATTGGATAACAGTAGGGAGATAACTAATGATGTACTTCTTGTAATAACTATCGGAGCACCATTTCAAGGAGCTAAAGCGGCTAAATATTTCGTTGGGAACCCTTTAAATTTAAAAGAGATTTCACCTGATAGTAATTACGTCAAAAATCTACGAACAGATAACAACGAAAACATTGTTAATTTAATTCCAAAACGAAATTTCAGAACAATTGGCAGATCAAAATTAGAAGGTGCTAAAAATATCATTATAGATTGTTATGGCCACTCAAACTTCCTCCATAAAAAAGAAGTGATTGAAAAGATTAAATCCATTATAAATAACAAAATACTTAATACTCTATTCTTGAATCCTCAATCTTAAATCTAAAAATGTACGAAGACGACACATACGAAGTTGAACGAAAAAAACCATCAGGACAAATAAAAACAGAAACAGCTGAAATGCTTTTATGGAATTTTCTTACAAATGTTGGACTTGACGAAACTCCTCCAGCTGTTGGAGTTCTCACAAACATTTTTTTGGTGGAAAGGTTGAGAAAAGATACGCCTGAATTTAAACCGCAATTTTCTATACAGTTTTTCATTGATGATATACCCGCAGATGTTGTTTCACTGACAATAATAAATGAAGTACTTGATGGCATAGTAGAATCAACTAACCCAGATAAAATCGAGCGAGAAGTTGAGCATATTGTTGAAGACGATTCGACAATGCTACACGTTCGGTTTCATTTACATTTCAATTATGATTCCTGATATTATTAGAGGATAAATAGTTTTTAAATTATCAACTGTATGGACCATGTAGTTTATTTAGATTCAAAAGCTGCTGAATTGGAAAAATTGATATCTGGTGAAAAAACTATGATAATCCGCGGAGCAACAGGAAGAAAACTACCTTATGGCAGAGTTAATGAGGGAGATACATTATATTTCATAAATAATAATGGAGAAGGTAAGGTCAGAGCCAAGGCTGTAGTCTCTTCTGTTATAAATTCTGAAAAACTAACAAAAGAAGAATCAATAGAACTCATAAATAAAAAGCAAAATGAGTTAGTGCTTACTGAAAAACAACTATCAAGATGGGGAGGAAAAAGATATCTTGTACTAATTGAAGTGAAAGAATTTTCTGAGATACCTCCTTTTGAGATCGATAGAAGTGATTATGGAAATATGGATGACTGGCTCCTAGTGGAAGACATTAATTCTGTCAAAAAATAACTATGAAAAAAGTTGGACTCACAATAAGAGGCGGAGGAATGCGAGCTGTTGCTTATATTGGAGCACTGAAAGCACTTCAAGAATATGAGATTCCAATAGACTACATTGTAGGAGCAAGCGGTGGAGCTATCGTTGGAGAATCCATTGCTTTAGGAAAATCACTAGAAGAGCTTCTAAATCATTTCAGAACCTTTAAACCAGTTACATTGTATGGGCCGAACAAGATAATTAGAGGAAAGATATTTAATTATAAAAAATGGCTCCAGCATGCAAAAAACTTAATACCAGCAGCAAATTTGGAAGAGGCTTCAATTAAAACACTTGTTCAAGTTACAAATTTCGATACTCATGAGCTCGAATACCTTGATTCAGGAGACGCCGCGCAGATTGCTATCGCCTCTTCGGCCTTCATCGGGCCATATGAATACAATGGCAAAAAATATTTAGATGGTGAGTACTTACCTTTTTTCGGTGCTGATAAGCTCCGAGAGCTAGGAGCCGATATAGTAATCGCACTTTTGGTCGAAAACGATCCTGGGGAAAGGTCTGGCTTTCTAGAAAATATCTTGGAGCCAATGAAGATAACTCAAGACAAAATTAGAGAATTGGATCTCAAAAAGAATCCAGTTGACCATCTTATCAAGATCCAATTAACTAAGACATCACTTTTTGGTACTAAAAAAATTGATAAATCGTTTGAACTTGGATATGAGGTAACAAAAAATTATATTGAAGAAAATAATTTATTAGAGATGATAAATGAATAATTATCTAAATACTGCTACAACTGCTGCAAGGAAGGCTGGAAAAAAACTAATAGAAATCAAAGATACTCAACTCACTTTACAGAAAAAAAGCAAACACGATGTACTACTTGAGGCTGACCTCGCTGCAGAAAAGATAATTCTAGATGAAATAAATTCTAATTTCCCAGATCATTCAATATTCTCGGAAGAAGAGGGGGAAATAATCAAGGACTCAGAATATCAGTGGATTATCGATCCTCTTGACGGGTCCATTAATTACTCTAATGGTTTGGATGAGTATGGGGTATCAATCGCATTATTAAAAAATGAGGAAGCAATTCTGGGAGTGATATATATTCCCGAAACGAATGAACTATATTCAGCGGAAAAAGGAAAAGGCGCATTCCTAGATGAAAGAGAAATATCGATCTCTCCAGATAAAGATATGGAAGATCTTGTAGGATCAGTAGATATGACCTCAAAAATTTCTCATAGATTACAACTTTTTGACATAATGAAAACTCTAGCTCCTGAGGTTCGAGGTATGCGTATATATGGCGCAACCTCTTTTGATCTAGCCAAAACTGCTGCAGGTAAACTTGATTTCTATATCAAAAACAGATTTAACTATTGGGACATCGCTGCTGGAAAACTAATTATCGAAGAAGCTGGTGGGGTCGTAACAAATTTCAAAAATGAACCAATAGGTAAAGAATCAGACACCTTTATAGCAGCAAACAAAAAAGTTCAACAAGAATTATCCGCATTACTCCTTAATTCTTAAATCCTAAATCATGAATCCAAAATTAAATTACTTGACTCAAGATTCTAGATTTAAGATTCTAGTTCTTGGGTTAATTATGCTTATAATTTTAACTGGCTGCAAAAAAGATGATATTCACAACGAGATAATCGACCGCAAAACAAAGATTCCTCAAACAGCTGTCAAGATGAATCCTGAAAATGACCCTACCCCTCCGATTATGCATTCAGATGAATTCGCAGAGCCAAAACCTTTATCTGAGACTATTAATACAGCTGGAGCTGAAGATTCACCTTTTATAACTGGTAACAAACTTTATTTCTTTTTTACTCCTGACTTGAATATTCCAGCAGAAAAACAATTAGTTGACAAAGTAACGGGAATTTACGAGTCTACTTATGATAACGGGACGTGGGCAGAGCCAGAACGAGTTGTACTTTCAGAACCTGGAGAAGATACACTTGATGGATGTGAAGTTGTTCACGGAATAAATATGATGTTCTGCTCAGCACGAGCTGGAGGATATAGAGACATTGATATTTATGCTGCAACTTTCATAGATGGAAAATGGGAAGTAGCTGAACTAGACGAGGATCTGAATCTCGATATTCAAGCTGGGGAAGTTCATTTTAATCCAAATTCTCCAGATGTATATTTTCATGCAGACAACAAAGAGGGAGGAATGGGAGGTAGAGACATCTGGCTTACGAGACGAGCTGGAGAATTATGGACAGAACCAATAAATATCGCTGCTGTAAATACAGAAGGAGATGAAGGATGGCCGTTTGTTACTTTAGATAACAAAGAACTCTGGTTTACTAGAACTTATCAAGGCACACCAGCAATCTTCAGATCAAAGCTTCTTAATGGAGAATGGCAAACTCCAGAACTAATTGTATCTCAATTTGCCGGGGAGCCAAATCTAGATGAAGATGGAAATTTGTACTTTGTCCACCATTATTTCAAAAATGGACAAATGATAGAGGCAGATATATTTATCGCTGAAAAACGCTAATCATAAATTCCTAATAACCTACTCACCTACCGCCTACTTTCCTAAAATATTTGACGCCATTTTTCTGCATTGCTACTATATTTAAAGTATCTCTTATCTATTCAATTATGGACGACTGGGTCACCATCGCTGGCTATATTGCTTCAGTACTTGTTGCTATTACTTTCATGATGAAAACTATGATTCCACTTCGTAGGGTGGCTATCATGAGCAACGTTGCATTTATTATCTACGGATTTTTTGGCCAACTCTATCCTGTACTTATTCTCCATTGTTTCCTTTTACCTCTAAACATCTATCGCTTGATTCAAATGCAAAATATGATTAAAAAAGTAAAGGAAGCTACCAAGGGGGAATACTCATTTGAATGGTTGGTCAGATACATGACAAAAGAAAGTTTTAAATCCGGAGAGGTTATATTTCGCAAAGGTGAAGATGCAGACAAAATGTACTTTATCCAAGTTGGGAAAGTTCGTTTTCCAGAATTTGATGTTGAAATACAGCAGGGGCAGGTATTTGGAGAGATGGGTATCTTTTCTCCTTATGATCAAAGAACTGCGAGTGCGGAGTGCGTTGAAGAAACAATTATTTATTCAATAGGCCAGGATAAATTAATGGAACTTTATTATCAGAATCCAGATTTTGGATTCTTCCTTGTGAAACTACTTATAAGTCGTTTTATCGATAACACGAACAAGAAATAAAAAATTTTTAACTGCCTCTCATGGAAAGCGGTAACAATAAAAAAAGTATTCTTCCGATATTTGGATTTATTATTCTTTTGGTACTTGTTGTCGTTTTCTTCTTTGTATTTACCTCTGGTGATGATGCTCCAATTATTATTCCTACAGCAGAAGAAGTCGAAGATCTGCCAGATTACAAAAAAGCAAACCTCAATATTATAAACCCAGAAGTTAGTGTAAAAAGAGGCAACGATTATCTGGATATCTCAGATGATCAAACATATGTAATCCAAGGAGATATTGTTGAAACAGATTCTACTGGAGTTGCACAAATCAAATTCAGCGACAACACAATTCTTTCTGTTGATAAAAATTCAAAGATAGAAATTGATATATTTACAGATACGGATTCAGGAGTATCCGTTAAGATAAAGCAGTTATTCGGAAGAACTTGGTCTAAAGTCGAAAAACTTGTAGGAAGTGGAGACGAATATTCTATCGAATCATCAAATACAGTTGCATCGGTAAGAGGAACAAGTTTCGGGTGTGAAGTATATAATAATGTCACAGTGTGCTACACAGGTGAAGGAAGTGTAGAACTGACTCTTACAAATCTGGATAATCCTAATATCCCCAATACTGTTGTTATTAATCCAGGTGAAAGTTTCGAAAACAGTGAAGAGATTATTGCAACAATAACTAGCGAAGAAGATCTTCAGGCTCTTGTGGAAGAATACAATTTTGGCGAAGAACAAGATTGGATAGATTTTGTGGANNTTGTATTCTCAAAGGTGAAAATCCGAATGAATTGTGCGAAGAACTTTTAATTGTGGAGACAACTCCTACCCCGACCCCAACTCCAACAAATGTTCCAACATTGAACAAAGCACCAATAGCGATAAATGATACAGTAAGTACGAAGTTTAATACTGCTATTCAAATTTCGATTCTTGCAAACGATTATGATTCAGATGGTTCAATTGTTGTAAATCAAACAATCATTACTACGAACCCAAGTCATGGTGCAGTATCTCTATCTACAGCAGGTGTGGCTAGTTATACTCCTACTCTTGGTTTCTTTGGTAACGATTCGTTTATTTACAGAATTTGCGATGATGATGGTGCATGTTCTATAGCAACAGCGTATGTGAAAGTAAATAAACCCCCAATCGCGATAAATGATAATGTAGATGTAAACTATCAAATAGCCAAGGATATCAATGTATCAACAAATGATACAGATAGTGACGGTTCTTTAAATTTAAATTCTGTCTCAATTACAACTCAACCTTTATACGGCACAGCTGTCACAAGAGGTTCGGGAGTTGTCACATACAATCCAAACAATAGTTATCACGGTCTTGATACATTCTCTTACAGAATTTGTGATGATATGGGCGACTGTAGCAATATTGCGTTGGTAACAATTACAGTAAATGAGCCACCTATTGCAACAGATGATAGTGAATCAACACCATATGAGACTCCAGTTTTGGCAAATGTGACTGACAATGATTATGATAATGACGGAACTATAGATATTACAACAGTTACAGTTACTCTTGATCCGCTTAATGGTTCTACTAGTGTGAATATCTTGGGACAGATAACTTATACACCAGATAGTGAATTCTTTGGTGAAGATTATTTTAACTACAGAGTCTGTGATAATGATGGAGATTGTGACTATGCTACTGTTACCGTGTCAGTAGAAGAACCTCCAAACAATCCTCCAGTAACTAATGATGACTATGTTGATGCGCCAATAAACGTAACTACTGAGATTGATGTTCTTTCTAATGATACGGACACAGATGGGACTATTGATTCTAGTTCTCTAACTATTACAGTTCAACCATCACCTGGTTCGGCTGTAGTAAATACAGGATCAGGAACAATATCTTATACACCAGATTCTACTTATATCGGTCCAGATTCGCTGATGTACGAGATATGTGACGATGATACAGATTGTACTGAAGGGTTTGTCATGATTACTGTTGATATAGCATATGATTTTACCCTTACTGCAGGAGGCAGCTCAACAGAAGTTGCTTACGATGTTGAGACAAACAGCCTGGGGCAATCAGTTGTGGTTGGAACTTTTCAAGGAACGAATGTAAATTTTGGAGATGGAGACACGAAGAGCTCAGCTGGCGACAGTGATATTTTTATATCCAAAAATAACCCGGGTGGTTCTCATGATTCTACGATGACAATAGGAGGCTCTCTAGCCGATAATGTATATGCAGTAGCAATTGACTCCTCTGATAACTTAATTATTACCGGAGACTTTAGCAGTACAGGGGTTGATTTCGACACAACAACTGGAAGTGATATAAGAAACGCACTCGGATATGCAGATGCCTATGTGACTAAATATAACTCTGATGGAAGTTACGCTTGGACTAGAATAGTAGCTACATCACTTTCAAACGAATCTGCTTTTGATGTTGATACTGACTCAGATGGCAATGTATATTACGTAGGGCACTTCAGAAGAACAAATGTAGATTTCGACGGAACCAGCGGAACAGACCTTAAAAGTGCAGTTAACTGGAACGGTTTTGTTTCCAAATATAATTCTGATGGAAGTTATGGCTGGACTCGAACTTGGGGAGGTGATGGAGATGACTCCGCATATGCTGTAAGTGTTGGTGCTACTGGGGTGTATGTTTCTGGGAGATTCCAGGGAGATGTTGACTTTGACGATACTGGAGGAACAGATATACATTCTTCAACTAGTGGGACTTGGGACATATTTATAACAAAATATAATTTAGATGGTAGTTATGCATGGACTAAAACATTTGGTGGAACAGGAGAAGATTATGGAAATGGATTAGCAGTTGATGCAAGTGACAATGTATTTGTTAGCGGCTACTTTCAGAATAGTGTCAACTTCGATGCTGATGGAAACGACACACACACATCAAATGGTTCTGATGATAGATTTCTTACGAAGTATTCAAGTGATGGATATTATGAATGGACAAGAACAGTAGGAGGCCCAGGCGATGACGAGAATTATGGAGCTGCAAAAGACATTGCTGGAAATATGTATGTAGATCAAGATGGATCTGTATTTTTCACAGGTCACTTCATTGATGCAGACGTAGATTTTGATGGTAGTGCTGGTACAGATCTTCACAGTTCAAATGGAAGTTATGACATATTCGTTACCAAATATGAAAACGATGGAAGTTATGGCTGGACGAAAACCTTCGGGGGAAGCGAATTGGATGAAGGAAATGGCGTTTGTGTTGATAATCAGGGGGCAGTTTACATTGCAGGTAAATATCAAGATACCGTTAATTTCGACGCTACGGATGGTATCGACTTACAAACGAGTTTCGGAATAGAGGATTTATTTATAACTAAGTATATTTATGAAAGCCAAATTTAAATTAAATAAATTGTTCAGTTTGTTATTGGGCAACTTTTTAGTTATCGTTTTACTAAGCACAATCCTTTCTCTAAGTTATTTCGACCAATTAAACAATCTATTCCTAGATAATCTGCAAGGCGACATTCGTCCCAGATCAGAAATATTAATTATTGGAATTGACGACACAACCCTATCTGAAGTTGGTGCATGGCCATGGAGCCGAGAAATCTTTGCCAAAACCATTAATGAACTAAATAAAGGAGAACCAAAAGTAGTTTCCTTTGACATACTTTTTCTCGAAGAGCGAAATGGCGATCAAGAGTTTCAGAATGCAATGATTGGAGCAGACTTCCCCATAGTTCTCGGCAGTAAGCTCGTAGAGGATGAATATTTTGAAAGTATTTATACAGGAGATAACATCGCTTCTGGTTATACAAACTTCATAAAGGACAAAGATGGGATCATCAGAAGAACAACAATAGCGAACGAAATAGAAGGAGAGTGTGAATTAAGTCTTTCTTTCTCAACTCTTAGAGAATATCTTGCTGTAGCTTCTACACCGGTTTGTGGAGATCAGGTTGGGCTCGATGATGAAAGAGTTTATGATAAAGATCTTCGTTTTAACTACACGAATGCTAATTTTTCTTATCTTAGCTTTGTAGATGTTTATGAAGGAAATATTGATCCTGAGATGTATAAAAATAAAATAATTATGATCGGCGCAACTCCAATTGATCTTAAGACAGATCTCCTTGATAACTTTACTGATGTTTTCGGGCAAACCACACCTGGAGTATTCATCCATGCCAACATTGTAAATTCATTCTTGCAAGGGGAATTTAGAACTGAAATGACAGGACCTTTGTTCTTCACTTTTATATTACTTTTCACTTCACTGCTACTAGTACTATTCAAACAGATAAAAAATAATTCAGTCGAATTTGTATTATTTATCTTGTCACTGGCGATAATAATTATCCTAGGAATACTTATCTACAACTACGGCACGAACTTTTTGTTCTTACATGGAGTGATACTTGTAACCGCTTCTTATGTCTATTATGTCGCTTATAAGTATTTAACAGAAAATAGGCAGAAACAGTTTCTGAAGAAGGCATTTGGACAGTATATTAGTCCTAAACTTTTGGGGCAACTAATGGAACAACCAGGAAGCCTGAAACTAGGTGGTGTGAAAAAAGAAATTACAGTTTTATTTACTGATATCCAAGGATTTACAACTATTTCGGAAAAATTATCACCTGAGGAACTGATCAATCTGACAAATAAGTATTTCGATTTAGAAACAGGGATTATTCTGGAAAATGGGGGGACTATAGATAAATACATAGGTGATTGTATTATGGCTTTTTGGAATGCACCAGTTGATGATAAAAACCACAAGTTAAATGCCCTTAGAGCATGTCTGGCAATGAAAAAAGGGCTAGAAAAATTCAATGCAGATTATCCAGATCTTCCTGACATCGATACAGGTATCGGCCTCAACACAGATCTAATGATAGTAGGAAATGTAGGAAGTTCCAAAAGATTTAATTACACATTAATTGGTGATGGTGTAAATCTAGCTTCTCGAGTTGAAGGTTTAACTAGGAAGTACAAAGCCTGGATAATAGTCACTGAAAATGTTGTAAAAAATATAGATATTTCAAAAGAGAATTTCATAATACATTTACTCGACGAGGTGTTGGTAAAAGGCAAGCATGAGCCGATTAAGTTATATGCTGTTCTGGAAAAAACAGCAGCTAATGAGAAAACCGCAAGACTATATGAGAAGGCCTTAAATTTCTATGGCAAAGGAGATTTTGAAAAGGTAGAAAAACATTTCAAGGAGATAAAAGACTATGGACCTGCATCATCTATGCTTGAAAGAATTCCTGAGTTAAAAAAGATGAAAGATTGGGACGGCATCTGGAAATGGACAGAGAAATAATTAATAGCTCATTAACTTCCTTCGACTCTTCGGCTAAGCTCAGAGTAAACTTACTCAGGACAAGTTTGGCTTTTGGCTCTTGGGAATAAACAATGCTAATAGCTAATAGCTAATAGCTAATAGCTAATGGCTAATGGCAAACAGCTAACAGGCTTATAGCTCGAAGCTTTCTCCCGGCTCTGGTACAAAAATATTTGATTTACTCTCCCCGGTATATTTCTCTATCTCAGCCAATTGAGTTCTTCTAAAATCTCGATGCAAATGAGTAAGCGCTAAGTTTTTAACTCCTATCCTATCAGTCATAGGGATAACATCACAAGCGCATGCATGCCCCCATTTTTTCTCATGAGGTAGATATGATTCATGGATTAAAAGATCTGATCCTTTATAAATTTCTTCCGCTTTTTCAGTATTCTCACCATCACCGCTATAACAATACTTTTTATTCCCATCTGAAACGCTTACTGCAAGATTATTTATAGTATGTGCTGTTGGGGCGAAATTCATTTGCAATCCTGAATATTCGATTTCAGCTCCATCCTCGACTTCCAAAAAATTAATCTCATAACTGAAGTCAGAATAAAACCCTTTATATGCATAATCAGCAAGCTCTTCTATTAGTTTTTTATTTCCTTTTTCAGTGATAATCGTCAGAGGCTTTGTTCTCTGGCCTTCCCACATTCTTACAAATAATAATGGTAATCCAAAATAGTGATCTGCATGAGGATGGCTTATATAAATCGCATCTAGAAAATTTACGTCAGAATTATAATTCCATAACACATGTGGAATAGAATAGCCGCAATCGAAAAGGATATTACTTTCATTATGACTTAATATATGTGAGTTGTTTGGATATTTTTCATCTACTGCTTCACCGACACCGAGGAAATATATTTTCATAAGGACTTGTGAATAAACTAATATTATATTTTAACCAAAGTATTTAGCGGAGTCTAATTTCAACATCTATTTTCGTTTGTATCTATTTGCTGTAAAATCAAAATAATAACTACGAAAATCATGAACCAACCAAATAAATTTATAACCCAATCAGCAAATAAACTCCGTGAAGAAGCATATTCCTTAATTAAAGATCTAAAGCTCAAACAGTTATTGTCTGAGTATGGACAATTTGTCCTAATTGGAAGTGTGAAATATAACTTAATGACTTGGAGAGATATTGATATTGATGTGGTGATGAAAGATGCCCCCAAGGATGAAGAATTCTGGGAAATTGTAAAGCAGATATTTAAAATAGACGGTAATGAGCTCACAATGATTGTCGATAACAGGACAGTTGAAACTCCTGATCGACCTAAGAGCATGTACATAGGTTTCAAAATGAAAGATAAAAATAACAATCTTTGGAGATTTGATATTAGGCTCATCTCAACCAAGCACATGACTGCCAACAAAATTAGCGATATGATTGAAAAACATATAGATGATGAGAAAAGAAGAACAATTCTTGAGATAAAAGCGAAAGTCCATGATGATCCTCGTTATCATAAAGATTATCAGAGTATAGATATTTATGAAGCTGTATTATTAAACAACGTAACCACTTTCGAAGAATTCAAAAACTATATTAAGATGAAACGCGAGGTCGTACTCTCTTGAATCATGATTCTTGATTCATGATTCTAAATTCTTAATTCATAAATCTAATTCAATAATGATCAAAATAGGGATAATCGGTACAGGATTTGGTTCAACTCAAGCAATCTCGTTTTCACAAATAGAAGGAGCTGAAGTGGTTGGATTATGCGGCGCAAATTATGATAAAACAACAAGCATCGCAAAAGAATTGAACATACCAAAAGTTCACAAAACTTATAAAGATCTTCTGAAAGATGCTGAGATTAATTTGGTTACAATCGCAACTCCCAATCATCTTCACAAGCAAATGTTTATGGATGCGTTGAAATACAATAAACATATAATTCTTGAGAAACCTGCAGGGCTTAATTCAAAAGAGATAGAAGATATGATAACTGCTTCAAAAGGCTATGATAAAAAGATTGTTGTAGATCATCCACTCAGATTTAATCCAGTAACTTTGTATATTAAAAGTCTAATTGATAATAAAAAACTAGGAAAGGTGTGTAGCATTCAGCTCAGTGCTTACACAAATTATGTTAGTGCAGATGACAAATCTTTTATCTGGATCGACTATCCAAAAAAAGGAGGCGGTCAAATCTTAAACATGGGAACTCATCTGGTAGATCTATCGAGGTTCATCTTAGATATGCCCGAACTTAATGAGGGAAATCTAATAAAGAAAACTGTCCTCGACGAATATCCAGATGAAGAAGGAAATAGCAAGCAAGTTGAAATAGAACATCAGTTTATGGCAAATATCGATTGGAAAAACGGAACTAACTCTACACTTTTTAACACTACAACCAGCTTTGGTTATAAAAATTTTGAAATTAAAATTCTAGGATCAAAAGGCATCTTTTTTTATGATGATATAAACGGAGCAAGAGAGTCTTTTTCTAACCATGAGTTAGCTGAAGTAAATATCGAAGATCATTTAGAAAACATTCAAGCGGGAAGATCTTTCGTGTCCAAATCATTCAAATTTTTTGCCAAAGAATTTATTGACTATTTAAATGGTAGAAATGAAAAAATAAATTACTGTACATTGGAACAAGCCCTTGAAAATATGAAAATACTGGAGAATTTAGAATCATGAATCAAGCATTTGAAAGAAATTCAAATTTAAACTCTTGATTTCTTGTTCGTGATTCTAAATTCAAAATTCTTAATTCTAAATTTTTAACAATGGATCTCAAATCGTTAAATATTTTTCTAAAAACAGCTACTCTGAAAACATACGCTGGAGGGCTAGAGCCAGAATCAAACCCAGAACGTGATGGCTTCACAGAACTAGTTTACCATGAAGGCGACTACGAATACCGAGACAGTTATGCAGGTTTCTTTCGTTCATGGGGACAAGAGGTTATCAAATATAAGGACACACCAATATGGAATTCTCTATATGGCGGCGGTATGGAAGAAAAGTATTTTGATGATAGAGATTTTGCTTTGGAAACATTCAAATTCCTCAAAAAGGCAATGAAACAAAAGACAAATGATGACTCATTTCAGCTTCGGGGTCCAAAAATTTTTAAAAAAGGTGGATGGGAATATGTCTGTGATTGGATCGGAGATATACACGACTTCTCGGGTAATGAAGAAATCTCCTTCAATGGAGAAATTGTTTTCACTCACAACTTCTTTGGAGGGTTAATTATTAAATAGTTTATAGCTAGTAGCCAATGGCTAACAACCAACCGCTAATAGCTAGAACTTCTTGAGCTTATCTCATATTTCCTCTATCATATTAATACTTAATAATAACTGTCTATTATGGAAAAACTTTTTATAGTCTCTCTATTTCTTACCTTCATTGGATTCCTAACCCGTACTGCAATCTACTATATGGGATTTAAAAATGAAGTTGTTTTGAAAAATAATGTAATAAAGTTCATTTTAGATATAGCTATGACTTTGATCTGGGTAGCATGGCTTAGTATGAATATATATGATCCTTACAAAGTTGACTTTCCTGACATCGTGAGAAACATTGCAGTTGGCGTATCTATTATTGGCTTCGGATTTTTTGTACTAGCAAATTACAGCCTCGCCATGGATGCAAAATCTACTGACCTTACAAAGACTGGTATATACTCCAGGATAAGGCATCCCATGTATGTTGGTTTTATACTCATTCTTCTAGCAGCTCCCGTCTATATGCAGAGTTTTCTTACTTTTGCTAGTGGATTTATATGGATTTTACATGTAATCTGCTGGGCAAAACTTGAGGAAGAAGAGTTAGAAGAAAATTTTAAAGGGTACAAAGATTATAAAAAACAAACTTGGTTTTGAAAATTTCAATCCTATAGTTCTTCCAATATAAATATACTCATTGCATATCAGTTACGTAACAATTGATAAGTAATCAAATCAAGATAAAAAATACACGTAGCTAAGGATTTGCTAACCTAAGTATTGAGTGGATCACTTGTCAAATTTGCTGGTTTTGTTATATATTCTCAAAGACAATATAAGAAATTCACTTTATTAGGAAATTGTCATGTTCAAGAAATTAACAAGTGGAAGCAAGATAGGATTTGTCACCCCATCGGAATTTATCCCGAAAAAGAAGTATGAAAAAATTGAAAAAGCTATTGGATTATTTCACTCGTTAGGACTTGAAATCATTTGGAGTCAGTACTCAAAAACTGTCGACAAGTGGAATGTCTCCTCTTCTAGCGCACAGAATCGAGCTGATGATATAAATACATTTTTTAGTGACAACAATATTGATCTCATATGGGCTGTAAGAGGAGGTGATACAGCAAACGAAGTTATCCCTTATTTAGATTATGAATTAATTCAAAATAATCCCAAACCATTCCTAGGACTTAGTGATATAAGTGTTATCCTAAATGCGATATACACACAAACTGGAATTTTTACTTTTCACGCTTCTGGTCCTGGCGTTGGAAATGGAGAAGAATACTTCGGTTCTGACTATACAAAAAACGAATTCAAAAAACGTTTCTTTGAAGGGAGTAAGAGGATCTCGAAATATTCAGACAGAACTTCTATTCGGGGAGGAAAAGCCGAAGGTAAACTTGTGGGTGGAAACATCCGATGTCTTATGAAGTTAGCCGGAACAATTTATATGCCCGACTTTCACAATTCCATTCTTATGCTGGAAAGTCTGAAGTCCGAACCGAAGCATATCGTCTATCTTATAACTCAAATGAAACAGATGGGCATATTTGATGAAATTAATGGATTGATTCTAGGAAATTTTTATCAATTTGATGAAATAGGACAAAAAGATGGAGAAGGTAAGAATTTGCTCGCAGAGGATATAATTCTAGAATTAACTAAAGAATATGATTTCCCAATACTAAAAGTAAATGAATTTGGACATAAAATCCCAAATACCTTCCTTCCTGTCGGAGCAAATGTTAGACTAGATGCAACAAATTTAGAGTATAGTATAATTGACAACTTATTTATAAATTAATATGAAAACACTTATTTTTTCCGATACTCACCTCACAGACAAGTTCAACAAAGGGCAGTACAATTTACTCAAAAGAATAATTGAACCTGCTGATAAGATCTTCATAAATGGAGATTTCTGGGATGCTTATACCACAGACAATTCTAAATTTAAGAAATCAGATTGGCAGCCGCTTTTCAAACTTCTCCGAGAAAAAGGAGCTATACATCTATTTGGAAATCATGACGAAGAATTCTATATGGAAGACTGCCTTGGGCTATTTGCAAAAGAACACCATCAATATCTTGATGTAAATATCGGTAAATATAATCTCCATCTCGAACACGGCCACCTTGTTTACAACACTCCAGAAGAGATGGACTTCAGAAACAAAAATCAATTCTTTTTAAATGTAGGATTCCAATTTGGTCTAGTTGAAAAATTAGCACAAAAGATATTTACCAAACATGAATATACTCAATTTGTAAATAACAAAATGAAAAAGATGCGCAAAGATCATGAGAGAATATCAGATGATCAGATATTAGTTTGTGGACATACACATAGACCAGAATTTAACCTTGAAGAAAAGTATATAAATACAGGAATGATAAGATATGGCTATGCAAGTTATCTCAGTATTGAAAATGATAAAATGAATTTTTTTTATGATAGATTCTAGATGAGAACTCTAATCTTTTCAGACTCACATTTAACTGAACGTTTCGAGCCCAAAAAGCTTGAATTATTAAAAAAAATCATTGCACCCGTAGATAGAGTTATTCTGAATGGTGATTTCTGGGATGGACACGAAACTACATTTGATAAGTTTGTAAATTCAAAATGGAAAGAAGAATTGTTTCCTTTACTTAAATCAAAAGAAACTATTTATATATACGGTAACCACGATCTCAAAGAACTCTCAGACGAAAGAAGAGCCCTCTTTTCAAACAAGGCACTTGATAACTTTCAACTTTCAACTAACAACTTTCAATTTTATATAGAGCACGGTCACCAAGTAATACCAACTATCGACCTTAAATGGAAATGGATAGTTTCGAATAAGCTTATTGTAAGAGCGTTTCAGGATTATAACGGATTTTTACTCAAGATAATTGGGCTCAAATATAAATTTTTTGACAAATTCAATAATAGGAAAATGAAATCTTGGGTAAAGGAAAATTTAAATGATAATGAGATTTATGTGTGCGGACATACACACTATGCCGAAAAAGATCTTGTTAATAGATATCTGAACTCAGGTTTTATAGATGATTCTTTTGCTCAATATTTGGTTATTTCGGACAACGACATCGAGCTGCACTATGAACGTTACTAATTAGCTAAAAGCTAATACCTAACAGCCAAAAGCTAATAGCCAACAATCTAACTTATTATTTACTAACATGTCTTCTAACATCAAAGCTATCATTTATGATCTTGATGGAATGCTATTCAAAGAACCTCATTTCTTTACAAAAGAGATGGAGTGTCAGTACGGGGTTCCAGTTGAAGAATCCATGTTTCATAAAGACCCTAACTATAGATTGTGCAAAATCGGACAAATAAACATTGATGAATTCCTAGAACCTTATTTTGAGAAGTGGAAGAAATATCCCAAATTTGATATATCCCCAGAAGATTTCAAAAAACACTGGTATGAATTCACAAAACCCATTCAAGAAGTTCATGAATTAGCCAAAGGGTTAAGAGAACAAGGTATCACTAACTTGATAGTTACTGACAATTTCAAAGAAAGGATAGATTATATAAGAAAAAAGTATAATCTAGATAATAACTTCGTTATAACAGGAAGCTTCGAATTAGGAGTACTCAAAACTGATCCTGATTTTATAGATAAGTTTAAAGAAAAGATTAATATCCCTACTGAAAACATACTAGTCTTTGATGACAAAGAAACAAATGTGGAGCGTCTGCAGAACCAAGGATTTCAAGCCTATATATATCATAACTTAGAAGACTTCTACTCTATTCTCGAAAAGGGAATAGGATTAGATCTATAAATAATCTACCCTTGCCCCTCCAAAACATAAGCTAATAGCTAACAGCTAATCACCAATAGCCAAAAGAATTTTACGTCCCTCACAAGAACTGATATGATATACTAACTTAACTTAACTGCCTAAAATGAACATATCAGATCTTCCACCACTTCCGAATCAACCGTTTGCAGATCTTCCAAAGGAAGATAAGAAAAAAGAGGAGAAGCCACAGAATATTGAGAAAAAAGAGCAGCTAACAAGTAATGAAGAAGTACCTCTCATGGATCCTCCAAATAATACAGATGCTGCAATGCTTTCTGAAAATGTGATAGTAGATGGCGAAAAATCAGGCAAAGGATTTTTCATTTTCGCTGGAATACTTTTAATTATAATTTTACTATTATCAGCTTTTCTTTATTATATACTGACAAATAATCCAGAGCTCTTGGAATTTAACACAAGTCAAAAACAAAGCACAGAAAGCGGTACTACAACAAATCAAGATGAAAACGATATTACACCAACGACTATACCAGCTGATGAAGAAGCTCAGGGTTTCGTATCTGAATTCGGAGGTAATAATTACAAAGTAACAAAGACTGTAAAAAGCAATCTAACTCTAACCGTTGACGGCTCAACTACAGATATATCGGGACAAACCACATCCGAACTAATCTACAATAACGGGGTTTTGGCAAGTTTCACAAAGAGCATGGAGATAAATTCTCAGCCCGTTAATGTTCAAATTATATTTAATGATGGTAATTTATACTACCTGAATGTTACAGAAAAAAATTACACTGTTTACGAAAGATTTGACCCAAATCAGCTTACAGATGATGAAAGAGGTTTATTAATATTCATGTTCGACAGAGAGAACGAATACCTTTATAAACTATATAAAGACTTCTTGAATGAAGAGATTTCTTTATTGAAAGCTGGAGAGATATATAAAACAGTATTTAAGAGGAATTTCGTAATCGATAGTTTTAAAGAAAGTTTAGTTGTAAATTCTCCTGAATATTTAGATTCGGTCGAGATATCTGTTGAATTTTATCAAAGTAATCTCATATCAGATATTACGATAAACTACGAAGATGAATTGTTCAATGGACAACAGTTAATTCACTATATATACGAGCCAGTAGAAGATGTGGACGCTCTATTAGAAGTTCCTTCTTCCTTTGAAAAATTAAATTGATTCTTCTGATATAATAATTTTCCACTCATCAATATATCTGTTTAAGATGGACGAAATTTCTGTTTTCAAAAAATATCTAAAAAAGAATAACTTAATTGGTCTAGCTCTGGACATAGATGAAACTTTATCAGCCACAACACAAAGCTGGTTTCAGAAACTTATTGATAAATTTGGAACAGATGAAAAGCTTTCTGCTCCTGAAATGGTCCAAAAATATAGATACACTTTCAATGTACCCTATTGGCAGACAGAAGAAGTAAATACCTGGATTGAAAACCTGAGACATTCTAATGAAGAAGTACAAACACTCGAGATGATTAAAGGGGCCAGTGAAAGTATAAACAGAATAAACAAAAAAATTCCAATATTGGCTTACATAACTGTACGACCACAAACTGTAATTTTAGGTACAAAATCCTGGCTAAGGAGTAATAAATTTCCAGAAGCAGAGATAATTGCAAAACCTATCGAAATTGAGCATAAAGATGGAAATAAATGGAAAGCCAAAGTACTTCATTACCTAACCCCAAATATTTCTGGGATCATTGATGACAACCCAGGATTAGTAAAAGAGTTAGGCAAAAAATATGATGGGAAGGTGTTCCTATATGATTATTCAGAAAATGAGTTTAATTATGATTATGTCATCCCCTGCCTCACGTGGCCCGATGTGGAAAACGAGATAAAAGATATATTATACCTACCAACTAATAGCTAACCTGCCTGCGGCAGGCAGGCAGCCAATAGCTAAATTGCCAACAACTAATAACCTAAAAGCTAACAGCTAATAAGCTAAATAATGAACAAACTATATCTACCCAACTACAACATTCACTGGACACTTCTCGGGGGGCAATCACACAATTGGTCCTTTGATGGTGAATACTTTTGGGGGCATACTACGAAAAGGCTACTTCAAATCAAGAGGGATGGAGAATTTATATTTTGGCAGACTTATCCTCAAAAGGACGATTTTGAATATTTGAGTAACTATCTCAGATTAGACGCAGATTATGAAAAAATAATATCCATAATTTCAAAAGACAACCATATCATAACTGCGATAGGTAAATATCCAAGTTTGAGACTTCTTCGGCAGGACTTCACTGAAACTTTGATAAGCTATATCTTTTCAGCAAATAATAATCTACCATCAATAAGAAATTCTATACAGAAACTTAGAGAAGCATACGGCGAAAAAATCGTAGTTGAAGGAAAATCATTCTATTTATTTCCAACGATTAAAGCTCTTGAAAATATAAATGAAGCAGATTTAAGGAAAACCAAAATGGGATTTAGAGCGAAATATCTGATAAACATAATTGAAGAATTAAAAAATGGACTTACTGACGAAATTATAAAAATGGATGAACAACCCGCAAGAGAGAGACTATTAAAAATTAAAGGAGTTGGCGAAAAAATTTCAGACTGCGTTTTGGGCTATGGTTTAGATTTTGAAAATGTCACTCCTTTTGACGTTTGGGGAAAAAGAATAGTAACAGATTTATACGGACAGAAAACCCAAACGAAATATAACGATATGCGGATTTGGTCACAAAACTATTTCGGTGGTTATGCTGGTTGGGCAGGACAATTTCTATATGAATATATAAGAAATCTAGCCAATTAGTTTTTTAACGCTTTGCATCACCTTTTCGAAAGTCTCATTTGACTTTACAAGATACTCATCAATATTCAATCCCTCAAGCTTATCCTCGCTTTCTTCATAGATAAGATTGCTGATTATTATGACTTTTACTTCCTTGCCCCACTCCGTTTTCCTAATCTCCTGCAGCATAGTTATACCATCCATAGCCGGCATCAAAATATCAAGGAGAATCAAATCTGGTTTCATCTCCTCTGCTTCTTGGAGGCCTACTTCTCCATTGGCAGCACAAATAACCTGATAACCCTTATCCAATAATTCTTCACACAATAATTTAGATAAAGGTGTCTCATCTTCCACAATGAGAATTTTTTTCTTTTTGGATTTTTTGAATAGCATGGCTTACAATATTAACTAACAATATATTATCAAAGAAAAAAGATTTTTACTATATTTTTATAAACTTATGAATAGTCAAATTCAGATTAGACAACTCCTCCCAGAAGAATGGAAAAGGTATAGGGAAATAAGACTTAAAGCTCTACAGGATGTTCCTTTGGCATTTAGCAAAAGTTATGAAGAGGAAGTAAATAAAACTAAAGAAGAATGGCAAAAATGGCTCATAGAGTCCGAGGAAAATATCTGGGGACATAAAATATTCGCGATAGATGGAGATAAAGCAATAGGTATGATGACAGTCTTTCGGGAAAATAAAATTAAAATTATGCATAAGGCAACAATTGCTGGAGTTTATTTATCTTCTGAATATCGAGGAAAAGGAATTGCTCAACTTCTATTCAATAACATTTTAGAATGGTGTAAAAACAAACAAGATATAAAAAAGATACAACTTGGTGTAAACTCAAAAAATATACCGGCTATTAAATTCTATGAAAAAAATGGTTTTAAAATTGTTGGCGCTCTAAAAGACGAAATCAAATATACGGATAAATATTATGATGAATACATAATGGAGCTTTATCTGTAAAAGAATTTTTAACCTGGAAACGAATATTCACAAAGTGGATGCTCAGGTTTCCGGCTTCCTAGAAACCTACTATCTGTCGGATCTTCTCCTTTAAAGACTTCCAATAACTCGCTTTCATCATAAGGATTCCCCAAGTCAACATCATGTGATGGTTCTATGAAATCGGCAATATCAACTAACTCATCCCCCTCACAGTTATCACTTGATCCAGCAACAACACGACTATCTCTATCAGCTCCAATATAACCAACATCAGCAGCTTCACAAACCTCTTCATCTGGGTAAATAGTATTTTTTCCTATAGATTTTTCAAATTCGGGTTTAACTCCTTCGCCTGGGCAGGTAAGATATTCGTTTTCTACTGATATAAAACCATTCCCGTGTTGTTTAAAAGCGACCTCTACAATATGAATCTCTCCAGTTTCTGGGTCAACCTCAATAATTACTCTGAATGATTCGATATCCCCATCTCGTTCTCTAAGTTGTGAAAAAATATCTGCCAGGAAATCAGTCGCTCCTTCTGAAAAGGAAATCTTATATTTATCAAAAAAAATTAATCCTACTTTTTCTGGTCCTCCATCTTCAAGAAAGGCTAGAAAATAAGAAATTGAAATTCTCAAATTTTCACTATCATAATGTTTCTGACCAACCCCTTCACAATAATTACCATCAACAAGTTCAGTAACTTGATAAGTAACTCCGAAATTTTCTGGAGTAAGCTCTTCTCCAGAATAAAAATTTATATATGGGGCAAACATCAATGCCAGGTGATAATGAAATTCAGAAAGATTACTTGCCATAATATCGGGGTCAATAAATGCCGGATTTGTACAGGGAGATTTACTAGGTTGCATATGAGGATTAACTGTTTCAGCATCAAATACGCCCATTGTACAAGAACCGATAGTAAAACCAGCTGCAAAAACAGCAGCATACTTTTTCCAATTCGCTTTAACTTCTCCCCAGCTTGGTAATCCTAAATCAGGCATATTTTTAACGGAATGTACTTTCGATTTTAACACGAGGAGATAATCAAGATGAAATTTCTAATATAAAAAATTTTGAGTTATACTACCCTATATAATTTATGCAACTAAAATGGAAAAACCTAAACTGGGCCGCTACAAACATACAAAATCAGGAAGAATATATAAACTTATTGGAATCGGAAAACACAGCGAGACTCTTGAGGACCTTGCTGTTTACCAAGGTGAATATGAAAGTGAAGAATTCGGCAAAGATCCAATTTGGATTAGACCTCTTGATATGTTTATGGAAGAAGTTGAGATAGATGGTAAACTTTTACCAAGATTTGAATATCTAGGTGAGTAGTAAGCAACTAAATAATTTTTAAAATTAAGCTTTCAGCTTAAGGCTTAAAGCTTCTAACTAAAAATGAAAATCTACGTAACACACTCCACATCATTTGATTTCAAAAATGAACTCTATAAACCACTTAGAGAATCGGAGTTGAATGATCTATATGAAATCATACTTCCACACGAAAATAGCGAAGAACCATTTAGTTCGAAAGAATTTATACCTACCTGTGACATAATTTTAGCCGAAGTATCATATCCTTCAACAGGGCAAGGTATAGAACTGGGCTGGGCAGACAAAGCGGGGAAAAAAATTATATGCTTTTACAAATCTGGGACAAAGTATTCTTCTTCCCTAAAGGTTATTTCAGAAATATTTTTCGAATATGATAATGTTGAAAGCCTGATATATTTCCTTATACCCCAATTACGATAAAGCACCAAGCTTAAGGCTTACGGCTTAAGGCTTACGGCTTATAGCTTATTCTCTTGACAACACTACAGGGTTATATTATTTTTAATTAATATTTTCCCTTTATATAAAAAATTTCAATACTATGACATTCCCTGGACCAGATAATGGCCTGCCCCGAGAACAAGAATCAGCAAGAACTGAACTAGATCCTTTTTTAATTTCACTGCATACTGATTACGGAATTGCCCCCGAACATTTATATCACTTATCTCAACTTAGAGAATTTGATCAATTTAAAGAAGCGGCCCGCCACATAAAAGACGATCTAGACGAAGATCCGGAAAATAGAACTGGTGGAACGCTAGTTCTTGATGGACCAATGAGAAGTGGGAAAACACTTTCAGCGGTGGCCCTTGCTCATATGCTGGCAGATAAACATATTGCAGTTGCAAAGCCGACTGCTGATACAAGGGATACTACCATGAGAAGCAACTCTGGATTAGAAATCCCTTGCAGTATTAGATTCAATGGTGACTTAAGCGAATATGAAGCCGAACTACTTGAGGCTGATGCATTATTTCTTGATGAACTACACTTCAGTCCACATCAACTTCCTTACATTCTTCAAATTGTTGAAACTCGGCGAGAACTGGGGAAGTGGACTGTCATTTCTGGATTAGACAAAGATTTTGCAGGCAGACCTATGGCATATCCGAGATTTGAAGGCGATACGAATCCGATAACATCAGAAGATATTGAAGGAATTGCTACAGAACATATTCGCATGACTGCAGATTGTGATAGGTGCTCAGAACCTGCTACACATTCTATGAGGACAGTAGATCGTTTTGATGGTAAGGGATACTGGCCGGCATACAGTGATGATCCAATTCGTCTTCCTGAAGGAGAGGGGGTAGCTGATTATTGTGCTCACTGTAGTGAGTGTCACTGCATGGCAGACGAATTAACAGCAGACGATGAAACCCTAAGGGGCAGTAACTTCTTAGACGAACTTGAAACCGCCTTAGAGGTACTTACAACAGCAGAACAAAAACCTTGGGAAGCAGTTGAAGTAACATACGAAACATGGAAAAGAGGATGCATGATGAGATGGAGAGCCATAAGTGAACAGGACCCAACTATACTGACTCGATTTGAGGTGGCTGAACTTATCAGACTTTTCAATATTTTCGAACTAAGGACCCAAACCATGGAACTCATAGACGAAGTAACTGAGGAAGAACCAGATTTTGCGATCAAACAGTTCAGTGTTGAAGGAGGCGTAGGAGTTGGAAAAACCACACTAGTAGATGCTATGAGAGGAGAATTCTATCTTCTTCCTGCTGAAGAAGATGTTGAGCTCAACAGATGGCTTGTTGCATCAAACAGTAAAGATGATCCGCAAATGGTCAAAGATTCTGCATTCACCTCACAACTTCATTTCAGGTTATCGAAACTAGAACAGATGATGAGAAGATCTCACCAAATTGCATGGATGAGGAAACATTTCCCAGATATGCCAATACCTGCGCTAGGACTTGATAGAGGCCTAGAAGGAGATAATGTATTTATAACTGAATTTGTAGAAAAGGATGGTATAACTGTAACTGATTCAATCCTACTTGCGAACATTTCACAAGCAGTACTTTCAGGGATGCCTTTCGAAGAATACACCATACATCTCACTGCCGTGGACGATAAGATAATACAACGAGTAACTGATAGAGGTCGCCCCTATGAGCTTGCAAATATGGAAAGACAAGTTGATATGAATAGACGAATGTTATCTCACTTCCGCCGTCAACAACAGAGAGGTATGTTAAATGGCCACTACGCTGAAATCGACACATCAGAACTTACCCCTTTGGAGGTCTTCCAGCAAATGAGAGCAGAAATTGGGGACAAACTACCCGTAAGACCAGCAGCTTAGTTTTGTGTATAATCTGGTATGGACAAATACAAAAAATTTCTAAAAGAATACATCGCTTTCAAGAGTGTATCGGCTGACCCGAAATTTCAGAACGATATTCAACTCACAGTAAAATGGTTGTCCAATCTTTTTACAGAAAATAACTTCAAAGTTGATGTTATAGAAGGCTATGATAATCCGATTCTTTTCGCTGAATACATTGTAGATCCAGAATTAGAAACAGCTCTAGTGTATGGACATTATGATGTACAGCCAGCTGATAAAGAGGATGGTTGGACTGAAGATCCTTTTACAGTTCTTGAAACTGATGACAGACTAATCGCTCGTGGAATGATAGACAACAAAGGGCAATTCCTAGTTCATTTAGTTACTATACTTGAGTTAATCGAAACAAAAAAGCTCAAATATAATGTTAAATTCATCATCGAAGGTAATGAAGAAACTGGATCGCCAAACATCCATAAATTTTTAACCGATCATAAAAGATTATTAGAATCTGATTTTGTAATAGTTTCTGATGCTACACTAATTGAAAACTATCCAACAATTGAGGTGTCACTACGTGGAATTGTAAATCTGGAAATCACAATTCAAACATCAACCCAGGATCTGCACTCTGGAGAATTCGGAGGTGTTGTACCAAGTTCAACTAAAGAATTAAGCAAGCTTATATCTAAGTTCCATGACGATAAAAATAGAATTCTAATTCCTGGATTTTATGACAATGTGAGTGAACCAACTGAAGAAGAATTAGAAAACAATAAAAATACTCCATTTAATCTAAAAAATTATAAAAAAATAACAGGAGTATCAAAAATATTTTCTCCACTTGGAAATGATTTTTATACAACAATAGGACTAGAACCTTCTATCGAAGTCACTGGATTTCAAGGTGGTTATATTGGGGAAGGATTCAAAAATGTAATTCCTTCAAAATCAACAGCACGAATATCTATCAGAATAGTACAAAACCAAACCACAAAAGAGATTGTAGTCAAGGTTACGCAGTTCATAAAAAACAACATACCAGATTACGTAGATTTTGAGCTAAGAGAAGGGACACATTACGAAGCGTTTAAACTTGATATTAGTCATGAAAAAGTTAAGAAATCCGAGAATTTACTAAAAAAGGTTTATGGAGATAAAATCATTTATAACTACGTCGGAATGACTTTACCAATTGCAAAGTACTTTGATGAGATTCTACAAATACCGATTCTTATGATCCCAATAGCAAATGAAGATGGACGAATGCATGGAGTTGATGAGAACTTTGAAATTGATAAAATAAAGAAAGGATTTGAATTCAGTAAATTATTTTTTAGTAAATAGAAATGGCAATACCAGAGAGTACAATCGATCTACCCAACCCTGGAAACACACAGCATAAAGAAAGAGTATTAACCCCAGAAAAGAGCTCCGGATTTGGTAAACTAATGTCATGGTTGGCAAAAAAAATATTGGGTGACCCAAGAGAGCAACTTGTTTCACCACAAGCTGTGAAAGAATCTAGTACTGCAGAACTGCGAGTTGAGGGTTATCCCCCGCCGCAACCTCCGCAACCTGTATCTGCCTAATTCTTCTTCTTAGGAGATTTTGTAAGATATTTCGCCTGTTGCAGGTAAAACATCCACCTACTTAGGAAGTGATAGAAGAGCATGGTTATAAATACTACCCCAAACTGAACATGCCAAAATGAAAAGTCAAATGTAGCGTCCTTTATAACAGGTAAATCTGACCTATACATCATCACAAAAGCGCTAAATCCCATCCCGATCAGAATAAATAACTGTAAAGAATTCCACACTAAATTAAATAACCTTTTTGGAAGATATTTTTGTTTCATTGCATACCATGATGCAAGGAATAAAACCGTAACAACTAGAAACGGAATATAAGCGTGAAATCGTGATTCAAAAATAAACATAATGGATAATTAACAATTAAAAACGTAAGTTTCGTTGAAACAACGTTTCTCACGAAATTTTGAATTATGAATTTATTATAACTTATTACTTAAAACTTAATCATAATATACCAAACCCTGCTCCAACAGTAAAATCAACCGTCAACAATCATTTGCATTGACCACATTACTTGCTTTATAATTAGCACATGAAAATCGTTTCAAGCCGAACAACCTACTTTTATTTTATGATGCAAAACTAGCATTTAGGAGGTTGTGGCTTTGAATAGAAAATATTTGTTAACCTCCGAAAGGAGGATTTTTTTTATTAAGGCATATATCAATGCAAAATAATAAAAATCTAGACGAGCTAATTGAGCTTCTAGAAGCTACCTCACAACATGGTGACAAGAACGGCATAAATAAAGTTATCGAAAAGGTGATTTATATGATGTCTGACCTGCCCATCGAATTTGAAAGGAAGAAAATTGATAACTGTGCAAATTTCCTTATTGGCCGAACAAAAAGAAATGATCCTGATAAACCAATGATTATTTTATCTGGCCATCTTGATGTTATTTTCCCGGCAGAAGATATTAAGATTCGAATTGAAGGAAATAAATTGTTTGGATCAGGAGCGCAAGATATGAAAGGTTGTGTATTTTCTCTTATAAAAACGCTACGGGATCTAAATTCGAAAGGTTTGCTCAAAAATATAATCATAGTGTTGAGTCCAGCTGAGGAATCAGGACCGTTAAATCCTGCAAGAAAACTTATTCAAACCTTAGCAAAAGAAGCTGACTATATCTTTGTCTTCGAATCAACACTTGATTCAGAGCCAAATTCTAAACTAAATAAAAGATCAGTTGTATTATCAAGAACTGGCATTTTGCAGTTTGATATAAATATTGAAGGGCCAGGTGGACATTCAGGAGTGTTATCGAAAAAAGAGCTTCGACATAGTACAAACATCATTGCAGCAGAAATTATTCTAGAACTAGAAAAACTTGCTGACTATGAAAAATTAACTACTCTAAATGTGGGGAAAATAGAGGATGGAAGAGCTAGAAATGTACTGTCTGATTCAACAAAACTCGAATGTGAGGCAAGAATAGTTGAGAAAGCGGAATTCTCAAGAATAAGAGCAGGGCTAAAACTATTAGAAAAAAAATACTCAGATAACAATTACATTGATGTGAAAATCCAGGAGCTTGAAAGTTGTGGACCACTTACTCGGAATTCTAAAAAGCAAAACTACTTCAAAAGCATGCTCAGTACAGCCAAAGAAATGGGAATTGAATTAATTGATGAACATCGCTCTGGTGGGTCAGAAGGAAATTACTTTGAAGAAGGTAATCCAGATTCAATAATAATTGATGGAATGGGTATTCGAGGCGATGGCCAACATACCAAAAACGAATACTTGCTTATAGATAGCATCGAACAAACAAATAAATTTCTGTTTAAGATTATTGAAAAACTGATAACTTCCTAAATCTTAAATCTTAAATCTTGAATCTTGATCTAATGAAATCCACATTCACTTTCACAAGTGTTTCAAGGTCTTCTTTCATAATCCATTCATCGTCACTATGACCTGCACCACATCTAGGCATTAAGATAATAGGAGTGATTCCCACTTTGAAAAATTCTCTTGCATCAAATGATCCAGTATTCCAAGTGTCTTGAATATCAGAAGAGTTCATAAACTTTTCAGCTGATTTTCTATAAGCTTTGATAAAAGAATTATCTTTTGGTACATCTATAAATGCAGCATCTACATAATGATCAAATACTACATTGTACTTCTTGGCTAATTTATCAATCTCGCGATAAAAGGACTGCCTTTCATCTTCATCTACATATCGAAAATCAGTTTGCATCATGGCTTCATCGGCCACACTATTAGTTGCAGTTCCTCCTTTCAAAACTCCTAAATTCAAAGTTGATTTCCAGACGTCCTTATTACCAATATCGAACTTAGCTTTCAACTCTTGATAAAAATCAATAAGTCTCTCCAGGGCATTATCGCCCTCCCATTTTCTAGACCCATGAGCAGACTTTCCTTTTGCATAAAACTTCGTATGAATCGTCCCTTTATTTTTCAATTCAAATTTCCAGGTATCATTTTTTGTTGTACCATCTGGGGCTATAACACACCCTCCACGAAGCCCTATCTCTTCTGCTAAATACTTCGCCCCAAACTGCCCACCAACTTCTTCGTCTGATGTAATTATAAAAGCAATCTTCTTTTCCAATATTCCTGAGGGCAAATTTTGTAATACAGCGATGTTTACAGCGTCAGCAAATTTCATATCAATAGCGCCTCTACCCACGATCTTGTCTTCAGTTTCAATTGGAGTAAATAGAACACCATTTCCATTAACCACATCTATATGAGAATAGAGGTAAATATCAAATTCTTTTTCATCTGTCTCAATGTGTTTCTTGTGAGAATAAACCCGAGATTTATAGCCACTAAGTTCATACTCACGGTAATCCCAACCAGAAACCTGCCTCATATGGGCATCTATATAATCCCAGCATTTCTCAAACTCGTCCACCTCCCCATCGACAGTTTTGAACTTAATTAAGTCTTTTAAGTATTTAACTACATTACTCATAACAATAATTAATAATTATTAATTGATAATTGACAATTAAAATAGCCTCCTTTCGGAGGCCTAAATAAAATTTTCTAAACTCTTATCTAGACCTCACAAATTACTCCGAGGAGGAGTAAACTGAGGAGAGATAAAAATTGTTTTCTCATTTAATTAACATAAACTACAAATAAAACTTCCAAACTCAGTTAGGTAAGAAATTTTTAAATATTTAGCTGCACCACTCATATCATTAATTGAAAATTAAAAACGTGTTTCGTTGAAACAACATTTCTCACGAAATTGATAATTATAAATTATTATGGATATCTTTAATAGTTGCCAGAGCCAAATCAACTGAATCCTGAAAACTACTCATCAAAAAGTATTCGTTTGAACTATGATCTCCAGCCCCAACCACTCCGAATCCATCAAGGATTGCACAGTCAGGATTTCCTTCACTTATCCAATTCGCTTCACTTCCAGAACTTCTAAACTCTGTTTTTATATTTAGTCCTAAATTTTTACCTAGTTTCATAACTCTATTCGCAAACTCTATATTTCTATAAGTCTTCTCAAAACTAGGATAATACAAGAAATGATTCGTTGTTATTTTTATCTCCTTATCTATCGGCTCAAAAACCTTTCTCAAATCCTCTGTAACTCGTAGCTCCTCAGATTTGTCCCCATATCGTATATCCACCTTTAGCATTGCCTTTTCAGCTAATGCATTCGGTGCAGTACCACCATGAGCAACTCCGACATTTACTAGAGTTCCCTTATCATAATCAGCTAGATTTTCAAGATCAATTATCATCCTAGCCATTTCACGAACAGCTCCATGACGATCATTTTTGTTCCTTACATTTGCATGATGGCCTCCAACTCCTTCAAATGTAACTTCATAAAAACTTAGTGCTTTCCTTCCTGTAACTAATACTCTATTATTCCTTTTTACACCACCACCATTCGTGTCTGAACCTTCTTCGAAAACCATTGCATAGTCAGCCTGTTTATAAACCTTAAATTGCTCGTTTACATGAACCATTCCATCTTCTTCATCTGGTGTGAAAAGAAGCATTATATTTGTGAGTTCGCCCTCCTCATGCAATTGTTTTACAACTTCTACTATCACTAAATCGCCAGCTTTCATGTCCATACCACCCGGAGCATAAAACTTATCTCCATCAATATGCATCTCCCAATTCTCGGGAAAAACTGTGTCTAGATGGCCACTTAATAGTATCGCCGGTTTGGAATTATCCCAAACTTTTGATTTCGCAAAAAACATATCGCCTTTTGTGTGATTAGAAGTTCTCTCCCACACAAGATCTACTTCACTGAGCATGCTCATGATAATTTCTCCTACTTTATTAACTCCATCCTTATTATGAGTAAAACTATTTTGACTTATAAGTTTTTTCAGATTTTGAACTTGTTCTGGTTTCATAATGAGTTAATAAAAAATTAATGAGAATGAGTTACACTCATACCGAATTCAGATAAAGCATCATTTACCCTTTCCATTACTACTGCGTCAACATAACCAAATCTGTCACTTCTTCCAGTCACCTCTTCCCGAACTGCCTCAAAGTCAAACAATGACATTAGCTTAAGCTTTCTAGCACCATTACCATTAGCATTTAGCCTTAAGGTAGATGTTGAGTAAGGTATTACACCAGTCGATTGAAGTCTTTTTATAACCACATCCCAACTAACTCCTACTGGCAATTCTCCTGATAAAGAATAATCCCTATCATATAATCCTAAATTTTCCGCGCTTACAGTCTCACCTGAGCTCAAAGTTGATATCATTTTAAATCCGGGAACGTCGAATCCATCAACCTCTGTGAAATGAGAAACCATCACTGGCTGATTCCCTGCCAAAACACTCTGATGAGCTATAGACAAAACATTACTGCTTGCTGAACTTCCGCCCTCTCGCAAATTATTTAAGTCAACTGCGTATGCTTGAGGTTCTGCATCGTTGCTAATGACAAAATCAATGTTTAGTGGACCATCTTCATAACCACAAGCTGCATATGCATCTGCTATTCCAAAAAATGATTCGTATGCGGACGCAGCCGCTACTGCGAAATCTGGATTTGTGGTAAGGTTGGCACCATCAACTGCAAGAATTTCTCCTTCATAAACACCATGATCATCAGTTATCTGGCGATGAAGCGATGTTACCAAGGTAGAATCATCTTCTCGGGAATAACCTCTAACCCCAAGTTCTACTTCACCATCACCATCTCTCATCATATCTATGGCCTGCTCTATAACCAAATTTTCGCCATTAGATAAAGCTTCCTGCAAATATTCGGCTAATCTATCGGGATCTAACTGCTCTCTATCTGTCATGAAAAAATTTGATGTCCCGCTGTGTCCAGTCCCATGTTTTAAAACAATTTGACCTAAATTATCATAATTTGACCAAACTAAAGTCCATACATCTTGAAAATTTCCATCTGGATCATCTTCTCTCAAGACATGCGCATAAGAACAATCGTGTGGAGTACCTATCTCGCAATAATCCCCCCAATCAATCCCCGGAAATAGCTGTTGAGCTTCTCTGAACCTTTTTGGATTCATGATTACATTTCCAGGGGCAACTGCTCTCTCTGTACCATTTCTTGTCAAAATATATTTTCCAACTGCTTTATCGAGTCCAACTGTGCTATCCCCCAACCTTATACCACTCTCTACTAATTCTTGATGAGGGATTCCAGCTATATCAGGAGTAGCCATCATAAGATGCAATCTATCATCGCCTGCGAAATTGAATAAATGCTCCCGTCTTTGTTCTGCGGACATTTCGTCAGGGACATAATCTTCGGGCAATTCTGAATAATGGACAACTCCTGTTGCGGTCATTACAAATGGTTGAAATTCTTCTGAAGGTATTCCTGCAGCCTCAAGCATAGTTTGATAATAACCTACCTCTGCGCCGAAATTACATAAAGGATCCATCAGATATCTCACAGTTTGCCCCTCTCTCGGAACTATGAAATACATTCCCCTGCCATCATATGCTCCTGCACCGTCAATCCCTTCAGACCCATTTGGAGTGGCATCAAGTACGTCTTTTATATTAGAACAAACAGCAATACTTCTTTCCTCGTCTGGATATACTTTTCTCTCGAAAAGAGGTAGCTGGCCAAAAACTTCATGATGACCATTTCTACCAAGAATGAGACTTTCAGGAGCTCTTACCTGAGTATCTACAATTTGTCTTTGTGAATCGTCCATCAAATTTCTTTAACATAAAAAAATTCCCCCCTTTCGGGAGGACTTAAAAAATTCTTATTTAGTTAACTTTAGAATACAATAAATCCTCCCACCTTAGATAAGGCTAATAATAACGAGGAGAATAATTGTATTTAAAGTTATCTTTTTCACTTAGCTTTTGTTATCTATATTATTTAAATATTTGAAAAGCTTAGTAGGCATTATAACAAAATATATATTGACGTCAAGAAAAAATTTTTAAACTCTAATGAATCCTTCCATCATATTTCCTAAATTTGACATTACTTTTCCGGCCTTTTCGAGTAACAACTGGCCCCTTTCCTTGAGTCCTTTCCCATCTCCATTTAATTCTACAAGACCTCTTGCAGCTAATTCTTTTTCTATTTGAATTGCATAAAGCATGGCCTCTACGGAAGCGTCTCTAGCAACTCCAAACATTCCCCAACCAGGTGGTACAGAAGTAATAAGTTCTATAGATCCTTCTGGTAATCCATACTTTTGAGAAATTTCAGTTAAGGCTTCATTGATCTCTCCATATCCAGCAACTGGCTTGATAACTCTAGAAGCCACTTGGATTGATTCGCCAAACCTGGATTTTGCCCCATCAAGCAGAGCCCGCATCTGCTCTCCACCATTTGGCCTTAGATTCGGGTCTTGAAATGCTACAACATCCTTTTTACCCCACCTTGTTCGGATAGTACCCAACGCAATATCAACTCCCCCCCGAGACAAACCTTTCTCACTTAGTGCTTGGGCAAGCTCCGTGTTGGCTGTGATAAGATAATCGTATTCTTCAAGGCTGATTCCCAAGCTTTCGCAGTTATTCCTATCAACAGAAATATTTCCCCGCCATTCTCCATCAATAATATATTGGACTGTCAAAGTTTGTTCAGCAATTCCTTCTCGAATATGGATTGATGGGGTTATACTTGTTCGATAACTAACTCTTTCTTCTGATACTTGATCTCATTGTTCAAAAATCGGAATAGATATTCCTCTTCTCCCACCTACTTTTTTAGTTCTATAACTCACCATCGGTTCAAGTACTAGACTCTGGCCTTCTTCCCATAATTTTATAGCTAATTCATCCAGCTGTTCTTCATCAACAACACCGTTCTTAATATATTTTCCTATAGCATGAAAACCAATATTTGCACCATCAGATGATCTCACCCTTTTGGAAGCGATATTTTTGATTCCATATCTACTATCAAAGAGTTCTATAGAAATTCGTACCTCCTGGCGAAATTGTTCATAATCTGAATCATCTCTTTCTATGAGATATCCAGGCATCCTCGGCATCTCCACTCCGAGTTCCCTATAAATCCTACTTTCTCTACCCTCTGCTGATAAAACATCCTCATAGTCCTTTTCGCTTCCAATATCTACTACATCAGAAGCTTTCGGGTATAACCACTCTTTATTGTTCCAGTGTCGCTCTATCTCGCTACTATTTGCCTCAATATGCAGATGGTCCAAGCCAGCCCGCTCTGCCAAATGCAGCAGTACAAGCTGCATCTCTCTGTCTAGCAAATACACCTTGACAACTTTTCTGGCTTCTCCATCAGGTTCTCTCAGCCATTCAACAAGTGGCTCTAATTTTTCAGGTTCATAAAGAGCATAATGTAATAACTGATGAGAATTATAATAATATCCAGCTTCTTGGCTACCCGGTCTCAAATCAACCTTTTGGATATCATCTCGGCTTTTGAGAACATCTTCTGTATCATTATTAAAAATCGGAACAATATCACCAGGTTTAGCCCAATGAGCATCTCTAGACTCAATTGCTCGATTGATACCTATTGTTCTTCCGGTCTTTTGCAATGTTGAAACTTCAGCACGGAAAGCATCAATATTATCAGTACCTGAACCAAGAATCATCCTTGAGACTGGTATAGCTTCTGACGATCCATTAATGTGTGGGGTTAGTATTTCATTGGCCGCCTCACTCAATGTTTCTAATCCCATACCACAATGCCGACTTTCACTACTAAACAATCTTTCTACAATGAGAGAAAGTGCAGCATCTCTCCTAGTTAAAGATCCCTCGTCTCGAAAATCTTCGGGTAACACTGTATGTTCGATAAGCCTCGGCGCACAAGGTTGATCCCAAGGAACTGATGCCCCAGATTCAGTATCTTGAATCCTCCAGCCTGCTTGATCTTGAACAGCTATTAAATTTCCACCTAATACTAATTCACTCATGAAAAGACATAAAAAAACCTCCGTTAGGAGGGAAAAATAAAAAAATAATAAACTATCTAACAACTTCCTCCTAACCTACTAGAGGCTAAAAAAGAAGAAGAAAAATTTGTTAGATGTTTTTATATTCAACTTGAAATCTGATTAAACATAACAATTATATATTAGTTACTTCGAAACCGTCAACAATTATTCAAAAGATGATTGAACTAATAGTTTTTTTTTCCTATACTCTACATATGGTTTCTCACCTTACTTATTATATTTTCAACTAATGTTCGTATTTTTGGCGACTATATGGAGTTTTGTGATAATGCTCTTTTATTTTCTAAATAATAGTCATTACCTGGGAATTGGAACAAATGAGGATGCAGGATATCTATTTTCACAAAATACGCTTCATTTTCTAGTTATTCTAACTATCACAGTAGGAGGATATTTCTATTTTAAAAATGCCAGAAGGTCAAAAAAGAAAAAAAAGAAGGAAGAGAAATCTATAAGCATTACTCCTTTTGTTGCCTTTCTAATTGCATTCTTATTTGTAAATTTGAACTTAATATTGATCCCAATTCTGAGAGGGATAGGAGGGACTCCATTTATAGAAGAATTGAATCTACTTTCAGCTGTTATTAATTTCAATCAAAAAGCTCTTCCTCTTATAGGCTATTTATTTTTATTGACACTTACAACTTTCAGTCTAGGTTCTGTAGTAATTGGCTTACTCAAAATCGAGACAAAAGATAAACTTCTAAATATAATTGTCTCGATAACAACCGGATTATTTCCTCTTTTTATAGTACTTTATGCATTTGGTGTAAAAGGAGTTTATTCGCAGGCCAATATAATAATACTTTTTGTTCTTGCTTTGATAATAGGATGGAGAAAAAATTTACAGATTATAAAAGACTTTTTTACATATAGAATATCAATAAGCAAGAATTTAAATTATATCTCAGTAATACTTGGGACAATAATTGCATTGATACTAGCAAATGGTTTTATTGATCTTGTAAGACCGATCGGAGTTGGCTGGGATGATATTACAAGATATATTAATTATCCTAAACTGCTAAGCGACCTTGGAGTTCTACCAAATGGTAATTACGGCTGGCCATCAATGGTAATTTCGGCAATGGGCTTCACACTTACAAAAAGCAGTGAGTGGGGACACTTGCTTCTATTTATGACTGCTTTCTGGTTCCAAGGACTTGTGGTTCTTGTTTTTGTGGGGATAGGAAAGGTTTTGAAACTTAAACATAGTGGACTACTTGCTGCGAGTATGCTTTTGACCACACCAATGGTAGTACATCAGATGATCTTTGATACAAAAACAGATCTAGCACTCACAGCTATCTTCTCAGCTGCATTATTAGTATTACTCATTTGGTATAAGAAACAAGATAATAAACTGTTATTGATTGTTGGAGCGCTAATAGGAATGACTTTAGGTATAAAGATTACAGCAATAATTGGACTCTTGATAATAGTATTGGTTTTTGTACACAGACAACTTTCTATTTCATTTGTACCAATTGTTGGAAGTATCGTGTTATTTTTATTCCCATTTTTTGCAAGAAGCTTTGTAGAAGCAGGACTTCTCAGAGATGTGAAATTCTTCACTGTAGGAAGTGGAATATTACTTCTATTTATAGGCGGAGTGCTTATCTGGAGGCATAGGCCGAAGATTGACTTTAAATCTACCTTAGTTGCAGGATCGATTTTGACTATTTCGATAATTGTGGGGTTTGCCCCAATAGCTATCCGAAATTTGTACCAAACCGATTACAGTCTTGATCTAAACAAAATATTCATTGGAAAAACTGATAACGCCTACTTAGCTGAAAGTGACCTTTTTGAGGAAGGCTACTCATGCTCGAAAAGCGGGTTCGAAGAAGAAGTTGTGAGATATATAGGATATGAAGAATCTGTTCTGAAATATCTGAAGCTTCCTTGGGAGTTGACTATGAATACCCAGATAAACAAACCTTATGTTGATATTGGATTTCTGACATTATCTATAATTCCAGCATTGGTTCTAATTTATCTATACAAAAGATATAGGGAAAAATATGAATTCAAAGATGTATATAAAAATATAATTCCTTTTGCATTTATATTTGCTCTTGCAGTATTTGTCTGGAGTTTTGTGGGACAAGGAGTGCCTTGGTATGGTATAACTGCATTTGCATTAGGTGCAATTCTTCTAGAGTACATCTACTCCAGCTTTGAAATCAAACTTACAGATAAAGAATTTTTACTAACTGCGCTGACATTAGCTCTTTCAATGTTCATGTTATACGGAATCGTTAGTATCAAAAATGATGGTGATATACAGAACAATTTATCATCATTTATTCTATCAGCATTGTTAATTGTCGGAATATTTGGATTGCCAATACTATGGATTGGGTATAAATCAGCATTTTCGAAACAAAATAAATTCATAATTTTTTATGCAATATTATTTATCGGATTGTTAATTCAGCTCGGCTGGAGAGGCAACATTTCGAGTACAAAAATCCTTTACTCTTACGGAGTTGGTGAACTAAATGAACAAGAAACAATTGATACTACCCTTTATGCATACAGATATATGCAGTGTGCGGTAAACGGTGGCGTTTGGCTACGTGATAAATTTGATTGTGCTGGTGACGAATACAAGGACATAAATATCACCAGAGCACCGGTTTATAGAATTGGAACATTTATCCCTTTCTTTATAAAAAATAATGATCTGAGGGTTTTCGAAGATTCTAGGATGGACAAAGTAGCTTGTCTTTTAAATGAGTATGAAGACCAAGAAGCTCTAGAAAGACTTCGCTCTTTAGGATTTAGATACCTAGTCTATGATACAAACAGTGAAACTATAGAGGAAGATCCAAACGGTCCAGTACATCAAAAAGTAGCTAATTTTGAAGCCTGGATCAAAAATCTAGCCAACAAACAGGAAATTGTCATATGTTGGGGGTCTGACGGAAAATCAGCAGTACAATTTATAAGTCTTTATCCTGAGATTTCGAGCTGTAGGATTAGTAAATCGGAAGACCTGTAATTAGCAGGTTGGCTATTAGTTATTAGCTATTGGCTATTGGTGATTAGCTATTGGCTATTGGCTATTGGTTGCCTGCCTGCCGCAGGCAGGTTGGTGATTAGCCATTAGTTGTTAGCTAGATAACTTTAGATAACTCTAGTTTAATTTACCGATAAACCTATTAAGCATCTTTCTTATTATTACTATTTCATTGTTTAGATCTTTCCTCAGATCATTTGATATATAGCCTAATTCCTCAGACAATATAAGATAGTATTCAACTTCTGTTGCTGATCCTAATGATATTCTTAAATATCTCGCTAATCCTTTGTTTGTTCTTTGAGATGTTCCTTCGGCAATATTTGCTGGTATCGATACACTAGACCGCCGAATTTGGCTAACTATATTATAACTTTCATGTTTAGGAAATTCGTTTGTAATTTTATATATACTAATCACAAAATTATGGGCTCTTCTCCAGACTTCCAGCTCTCTAAAATCCCTCATTCTAGATACTCATTTCAAAGTTAATATTTGATTATCTCAATATAACTTCAAAATGACATTGTATTACAATACAAAATTTACACTAATAGCTAATAGCCATTAGCTAACTGGCTAAAAACCGATAGCTAACTAGCTAATAGCTAAAGGCTAACAGCTAACACCCAACAGCTAATAATCAATACCAATCCATATCCAATTAAATTCACTAAAGAAAGTGGAAGCTTTACGAAGCTGTTCATACATTTTTCATCTTTTGTACCTGACTTTCCTAAATATCCTACCAAACTCAGGAACAAACTGAATACCGCAAACCCCAAAACCACAAACACAAAATATTTAGGTAGAAAATTAATTATAAACAACATCCCTAATAAAAGTTCTACAAATGGCAGCAGATTACCAAGAACCTTATTAAGACCATTTTTCCCAAAACAATTCTGAAATATCTCCACAAAGCCTGCAAAATCAAGTAACTTAATTAGCCCAAAGATGAAAATTATCCCCCCAGCTGAGTTTCTAAGAAGTCTAACCAGTGTAAAGTCTTCAAAAACCTCGTATATAAATGCATTCATAACAATGAGCATTATTATAAATGACAGAACTACCAATCCTGACAAGGATACCCCTGAGTTATCCTCTTTTTTATTTGAATATACTCCCATTTTAACGATAATTTGATTCAACTATATTTCTAAGTTCTTCATAAGATTTAGGTCCTACAACTATTTGCTGCAGGCGATGTTCCTCATCCAAAAGGAAGAACTCTGGTAAACTAATTATCTTATAATCATCAAAGAATGAATTATCCGGCTTATAAAGATTTATGTCATACCTGCCTCTCTCGATATACGTATAAATGAGATTTGCAGGTTCCATGGTTGAAATAGGTATGAAATCAATATCAGTATATTCACCAGCCAAATCTACAAAGTGATCCAGCTGTTCCTCTGACAATGTATTCCACGCACTATAAACCATCATTACAGCAGGCTTACCATTGTAAATCTCAAACAAATCAACTTTATTACCAAATTCATCTTCTGCGCCTACATCCGGCACTACTTCGCCGAGCTGCAAAATCTCAGGACTTGGTAAAGGTGTTACAGATAGGGCGAAATTATTTGTACTTTCGCTTCTACTTACCAACCTTAAAAATCTTTCAGCTAGAGTGCCTACTGGTATCATCTGTACATTTGCACTAACCACACTATGATCCTCTAGAGTTACAATTCTAGAAGTCACAGACTCATAACCAGGCCTACTCACTTCCAAATAGAACTGTCCTTTAGGTAAGATCAAACTGAATTCTCCAGTTACTCCGGGTGAGAATGGATTTGTTCTGCCATAAGATTCACCATTCCATAAAATATATTCACCTGAATCAACGTCTCTTTCATAAACAGATATCAATGCATCTACTATTGGACCGCCATTCAATGCATCTATAATTCTAGATTTCGTAGTCACTCGAACGGTATTGATCTCTCTTGTATAACCGCTATTTCTACTTCCTACAAATCCCTGAAGTCTATACTCTCCCGGATCATCAAATATCAAACCTCCGGTCCAGAGCTTCAAACCCTCATTGTATTCCAAAGGATATACGTCTGCTGTATCCATATTTACGACAGAAGCTTCGGATGCACATTGTGCCTCTAAGTAAAATGTCTGTGGTTCATCTTCCACAAAAGAGATAACGCCATTTGTTGAGATTGGAGAAGCCTGAGATGATAAGATAAACTGATTTGCACCAAATATCAGACATCCAGGATCAGCTTCAACAGGATCAACAGTAAACTCACAAATTGGAGAAAATCCTTCTGAACCATCTGTGTAAGTTACTCTTACAGTTAGGTTATAATCTCCGCTATCTAAGTTAAAAGAATTAAAATTAAATGTACCCGGATTTACAGGATTGATGTTTATACCTCTCCATGCAGTATTTGTGGAAATACTCCTCTGAAGTGTATATTCCATTTCAGCTATCTGATCAACTGGAATCTCATTATATCCTGAAAAACTCAGGTTTACGTTACTATAAACTCTTCCATTACATAATTCTGGATTTATACCAAAATCTCCAAGAACTTCAGTCTCGGTTCCACAGAAATCGAAATCACCCACTTGTATTACCGTGCTTGCCGAATCACATTGTCCCGCAGTATCACATAATTCATAAGTAAATGCATCTGTACCTACAAAATCAGCATCTGGAGTATAAGTTATATTTCCATTATCTGTATTTACAAAATCTATTGTTCCATCATTGGGGCTAGCTAGTATAACTAAACTTTCTAGATCAAGAGCATCTTCTGGATCCGAATCATTTGCCACTACATCATAAGTTCCACTCTCATTTACACAGAGCAAAAATGCTTCGGGCTCAACTACTGGTGGTTCGTCTTCTGGTGGTGGCTCAGTACAAAATTCATCATCTGGTGTAGCAGCTACACTAACCATTTCACCATTAACAGAAGTTGTCCAAGTTATATCGCTTGTAATTGGTCCTGTTGCTGTAAACACATCATCATATTGCCCCATGAACAAACTCTGCGGAGGAGTACCGACCACTGAACCATCTGAAGGTGATAAATAACTCGTATCTAGCGCTTGTACAAAATCTGCTCTATTTATGTATCCAAAATGAGCTGTATATGTTTCATTTTCATTTAGATCTATACATTCTGCTACCAAAGAATAATCAGGTACTAGAACCGGTTCTTCTACATTAAATCCAACACAATTGTACTCACCCCCAGCTTCTATACTCAGTGACTCATAATTATCAAAATCCATAACATCAGTACCGCAATAAAACTCTGCACTTTCATCACTCTGGGGGTCAAATTCAATATAACTATCTTCCCAAACCTCTCTGAACTTATAATCAAAAGTCCCGGACAAGTTCTCAAATGAAACCTGTGTCATACCATCTCCATCTGTCGCTGGTAATGTATTCCATCCTGAAGCTTCTGAAGCTACACCAGTATTATCACCAGGATTTTCAGCACCTAAGTCGCCCCATTGGAAGTTCCAACCTGAAACAAATTCACAAGCAGGATTTTCTGCAACGAAATCTGAGGCTGTAGAGGCAGTAATATCTGCCGCGCCATATCCCCAATTTGGTAGATAATCTTCACTATCACAGACAATCTTGTGCATAGTTACCGTAGCTGGTTCAATCTGACAAATAGCAGAACATCCATCGCCATCAATATTATTTCCATCGTCACACATCTCACCATCTTCAATTATTTCATTTCCACAGAATGGCTCTGGCTCCAACAAAGCATTGAATCCAACACAATAATAAGTTTCATTATCCTGTGGATTATCTATACCATCGCGATTATCATACTTAAATACATCTGTATGGCAGTAAAATTCTGCACTCACATCCCCACCATTATCACCAGAGAAAGGTACATAATCAGCGGATCTTACTTCCCTTACCCATATCTTATTGAGCTGGGGTGGGTAGCTGATAATAGTAGTTGCCTGTCCACTAGCATTGGTTGGGCCAAAAGTTGTCCAAGTGCCACCTGCATAGAGTACATTATCATCAGGATCTATTGAGTTCTGGTCACCCCATTGAAACTCCCAATTTTCTTGAAATCTACAGTTTGGATTCGAAGCTACAAAATCAGTTGCAGTTGTAGCAGTGATATTGGGCCCACCTGGTCTTCCCCAGTTAGGTAAATCCTGTTCGCTGTCACAAATAATTTTTGTAGCAACTAAAGTTACTTCTTTATCCTCAAGTGTGCACTCGCTAGAACAACCATCCCCATCTACAGTATTCCCATCATCACACTGTTCTTCACCTTCTACAATTCCATTACCACATAGAAAAGCGGATTGATATTGATTCAAGACAACCAAAGTCCTATTTGGTCTTGACTGACTTAAAGTAATGTGCCCATCTGCATTCTGATTTCGATTTGAATCATCTCCTGGATCTGGAGTAAATATCTCCCCACTGTATTCAAAGAAGTCTTCTAATGTGTTTACTGTACTTTGATATTGATCATTATAAAGTGGCGACTCCCATAGATAGGGACTATCAATTAGTTCTTGATCATAATAATAACCTCCAAGTGTCAAATTATCATAGAGAATACACTGAGCGTCATTTACATCATCGTTATAAATTAAGTCAGCTGTATAGGTAAGTGGAACATCAAATACTGATGTAGCTAAAGCTCCTGGACCAGAGTAACCTGGTGGAGGAGTTAGCCAGTCAATACTCAATGTGGAACTTGTAAGTTCAGATCCATCAACAATATTTCCACCTTGATCAAGTATAACCTTACATACATTTATACTCCCAGTCTGAACTGGTGGCTCTTTCTCGACATTAAATGCAACACAATAATATGTATTTCCTTCTTCGGCAAACCGAATCCAGTCATCATTGTCATAATGTAAAACATCTGTATGACAATAAAATTCGGCTGAAACGTTGTTTGTAGTATTTTGTCCTGTAAATTCTATATAATCATCATTCCATACCTCTCTCATTTTTATAACATCATTACCGCCTAATTCAGAAATTACAGTTTGTGCCATACCGCTACCATCAGATGGTCCGAAAGTCACCCAATCACCTGTGGCTTCTCCAGAATTATCTCCTGGATTCGAAACATTAGAAAATCCCCACTGGAAATTCCAACCTGCTTCAAACCTACATCCTGGATGAGAATTAACATAATCAATAGCAGTACTTGCTGTAATATCTGGTCCTCCAGCACCCCAATTTGGCAAATCCGATTCATCTTCACATACAATTTTATGAGCAATTATTGTTGTTTCTTCTGGTGGAGGTGGTGGTTCATCACAGGATAAACTCATAACTCCATCCACGTCAAATCCATCTACTGTTGATCCACCGCTAAACGCATTTCTATCTGTTATATCAACCAATCTTACGTACCTTGCATCTGCTACACTGCCTAATTCAAAGTTACTATCAAGACAACCAGTCCCTAAATCAGTCCAATTACTTCCATCAGGAGAAACGTACATGCGTATAGTTTCTGGATAAGAACTACAAGATGGACTACCGAAACTAGTTTCTACAACTGAAATATCATCACCATCAATATTTTGTATTATTTGATCAAATCCAAGAACTAGTTCTCCACCAAATCCTAATGATACAAAATTCAAAGAGTCATTATTTTGTGGAATACCAAGGGCTTTCGTAGGATCAGACCTTTCTGGTAAAACCGGCAGATTATCTTTACGAAGGCCAGGACTATAGCTTACTACGGATGCTGCATAACAACTTACAGGGCATTCCACAGGATAATCATCTGCTGCGGTACTCGTTTTAGTTACATCGTCAGCTTTTGCGGTCCAAACAATATTACTGCCGTTCGGTGCTGTTACTGTAAATGCGTGGTCATGCCTACCAGAGAGAAGTGTATATGGAGGTGTTCCAATGACAGCACCGTCATCAGGATGCAAGTCACTCCTGTCTAGTTCTTGATCAATGTCCAGTCTATTTTCATAACCAAAATTAGCAGTAAAAGTTCCATCCTCGTTATCTTTCACACAATTTACAAATATAGAAAAATCTGGCTCTGGCTCTTCTGGTGGTGGTGGACACACCCAAGGATACCAATAGTAATCAAGACTAGCCCCATTATCCATAATAGGGTTCCCTGTTTGCGGATCCAGTAGCATAGCACCAATGTGAATTTCAACTACAGTATCACTCGGTCTTATACCAGGCCAATTGACGTCAAAAGAAAATCTATCCTCATCCATAAGGTTGCCGTAGTTGATATATGCAGTATCTGTTTGAAGATCTTCTGGATAAACTATTCTCCAAGACAGTTGCAATCTACCCTCCTCACCCTCAGGCATAATCGCAGTACCCTCAACAGTCAATGTCTTCGGATCATACTCACAAAGAGCTGTATCATCTAAATCAAACTCTACGTCTGGAGGAGTATCATCACATTGTATTACTTCTATAGTAAATGTCGCTGAATCGCAAAGTCCTATTTCATTACAAATTTCGTACTCAATAAGGTCATTGCCTTGAAAATTGAGATCTGGCGTGTAATATATATGGTTATCCTGGTTGATACCTGCATCTCCGTTGCCAGGTCCATTAAATATCTCAAAGGTTTCGTAATCAAAAGGATCAGAAGTTGTATCATTGGATAGGACATCATACGTCAAAGGTGTATTCATACATACAGTCGTTGATTCATCGTTCAATTCTATCTCCCCCTCAGGTTCGCATTGAACTACATTAATAGTAACAAGACTAGGCACACAAGCGCCTTCGTTATCACAAATCTCGTAAGTGAATGTTATTTCCCCTAACTGTACAGCACTTACAAAACTTATCTCTCCCGTACTTTTATTTACAGAGATAATCTCACCTGCACTTGGCCCACTCGTAACTTCTAATGTATTATAATCCAGTGTTCCATCTGGATCAGAATCATTATCAAGTACGTTTAAAGTAAGGACTTCTCCTCTGCAAACCTCCCCCTCGTCATCAAGAGCTATAGGAGGTATATTCTCAGTACACTGATTGATTGTTATATTTACATCCGCCTCTTCGCAGACTACTGTAGGTTCTGCCCCTGGTGGAGTATAGCCAGGTACTGGACAAAGTACACCTCCGTTACGGCTTTCACCTGAAACAACTTCAAACAAACCTTCTTTAGATCCAGGTCCTATCTCCTCAGAACAACTTGTGTGAAACTGAGCGTTTTCTTCATCATTAATAAAGAAATATATCTCTGTTCCAAGGGTATCTTTTTTATCTATACCTTCGATAGAAAAAGTATCACCAGGACCAACTAATTGTTCAAAAATAGGCCCTTCCCTTCTTTGTTCGACTCGAACCAAAGCTTCTTCTGAACCTAAATACCTCATAGTAAGCCTTGTAACTTTTCCATCACATTCTCCACATTCATCTGGTTCGTCTTCTTGTTCATAAGTACAAACTTCGTACTTAAAAGAATCTGATCCTACATATCCCTCATTTGGTGTATATACAACGATTCCAGGTTGTGAGGAAATTTCAGCTACACCATTCTGTGGATTTGAAGAGATGGAAAGTTCGGATGGATTTATCGGACCACTATCATTTGCAAGCACATCTATTGCAAGAGGTGTTTCATCACAAGTACTTGCTGAGTCATCCACTAAATGTATCTCCTCAGGATCAGGATGACAAGATGTATAACAAGCATAAACTAACAGGGAGTCTAGCCAATCTTGTTGATTTTCTGACAATGTTTCTTGCTTTCCCTCAACAGTTAAATTTAAAGATTGTAATAATGGAGAATAACCATTCTCAGTCTCCATATAAACTTTCAAATTTAAAGAACCATTAAATTCGGGGAAAGTAGCTAAATGACTATTTATTTCTTCAATAGAATTAAAACAATCTTCACATGTCCCTGCTTGAGTCCACTCAACACCGTTGTGATAATACCAGTCAGTATAATTAGAAGATAACTGATAGAGTATCTTGGTTCCTTCTGGCTTCACACTATTCTCCTCAAATCTAGTAACAAAAGCATCCTGCGGTAATGTAAGAGGTGATTGCAACAATATCGTAGAAGATCCTCCATCAACAAGTCTAGCACCATGACTATCAATTATAATTTCCGATAGACTATAAGAAAAATTAAGGTCATTTGTATATGCAATCGGAACCGTGAAGCTATCTTCTACTTTCTCACCTAGAGGCAAAGTAGAAAAAACATCCTCGAAGATCCCATATCGAGAAAGCACTGAAATAGCTGGAATAATAACTGATAAGGTTATCAAAAAAATTATTACCAACAATGCTGTACCACCTATTTTCTGTTTTGTTTTTTTATTATCCATTGAGAATTTTATTTAACCTCATTAAATTTTTTCCTATCGGTTTTTGTTTCAGATCTTCGCCGGAAGAAGCGATATCTACTTCAAAATTTTGAAGTGAGTAGTAGCCAAGTAAAGCTACAAACAATGAGATCATAGTAACGATAAGAAAAGCGCTAAGGAGCTGTTGTCTCGAATTCTCAAATAGATCATGGGTTAAAGTACCCACAGATACCATACCGATAATTTCACCTGAATAATCTCTTAACGGAATAAAGGCACTATAATAATTCTGTCCAAGCCTCTCGATAGATGTACTATAGATTTCGCCACCTTCTAATACTTTTGTCAGAACATCTTGATCTGTCTCATCCGCTCCTACCCACCTAGAAACGCCATCATTTTTCAAAATTGTAGTAGCAGAAATATTCTCACTTGAATAAATGGTCACATCCAGACCAGTTCGCCCCTTAGAAAAATCAACAAAAGCTGTATCAAGTCTATAACCTACTTCAACTGCTCCATAAGAAACTCCATCTCTAAGTATTGGATAAATTCCCCTGGCAACTATTCCCGGTGACAGGACGTGAGGTTCTATATCAAATGTCTTGACCGGCTGGTCATTCTGTAATACCCTGAGTACTACATCATCATCGATAAAAATATCCCCCCTTTCCCTTTCATCACTAGGGCTCGCCACAACCTGCCCCCTACCATCATAGACTCGCAAAATATCAATACCTGAGGTTTTTAGTTTATCTTCGGTTTCATCAGCGATTGATGTGTAATCATCTGATTCTATCCAGCCTGTTATTCTATCATTAGTCGCTATTGACCTAGCCAGAACCAATGCTGTGTTGGATCTATCCTCCATAACCAAATACTGCGTTTTCGCCCCTTCGGTCATGACCTTCAGATTGTCCTGCTCGACTATACTGAAAATCAATAAAGTGAACACAAAGGATCCAAGTGTAGAAACGAGCGTGGCTATTGTAAGAAAAGCAACATAAGTCCTGAGAAAAAATCTCACTTTAATGAAAGTCCAAGCCCAAAATGCCAAAAAAATAAATGCTACTCCTGTGAGTAATATAGCCGCCTGCCAAGGCAAACTGTAAAAAGACTTCAAACTCTCCAGAAAAACAAGATCTGACTCGGGTAGTCTGTATAGAACTAGGAAAAGCTGCCTGAAAAGTAGAAACACATAAGCAATCAAAGGATACAAATTCTGACGTCTGCTGGCGGTATCTTCCCTCTCTCCCAAATACCTGCCAATCTGAAGATAAATTGTACCAGCCACAAAAAATATGGATAATCCAACCACAGCTGCAGCTAAATATGGACCAAAAGAAAAATTTTCAATGATATAGTTATTACCAACAACAAGTCCTGAAAGAAGTACACCCGCAGCAACCACTCCAATAACAATATAAAGATTTCTCTTTAACTTTTCCATCTTAGATGATTCTTCTTTCTTACCACCTGATACTGTCTTGTTCACCTTCTGCAAATTCAACAACGATGTCTCTGAGCGAACTCCAATAAATATAAATACTAAGCCTAAGAATTCAATCAATACTGCAAGAAGCCCAAACGAAGGAAACTTTCTCTCTAAAATGAACAACATATATGACAAAGCCAACGAAGCAAAACCAAACGCTCTCCAATAGGTATTTGTGCTACCCTCAACTCTTTGGGTCAGATAAAAAAGAATTGCTGAAGAAATAGTAACCAGAATGGCGAACATGAGTACTATATAGTGAAGAAACTCAAGCCAGAATTGATCCATGGCAGTCAGTAATAAAATTATTTCGTTGAATAATACAGTCTAACAAAAGGGAAAAGTGAGGACAAGAATTTTCCCTGCAGAAAAAATATATTTTAAAAAGAAGTAGATAATTGCTAGATAAAACCTTTATTATGACAAAGATATACTATTCAGATTTTTCTTTGATAACAGTCTTTTTCGGAATTTCAAATGTAAATGTCGTCCCTACCCCAACCTCACTCTCAGCCTTGATCTCACCACCAAGTTTTTCAATTATCTGTTTTGTAAGATAAAGACCAAGTCCAGTCCCCTCAACATCTTCCGTCTTTTCATTTTCAATTCGGCCAAATTTGGTAAATAACTTATCCATATCTTCCTTCGAGATACCAATGCCAGTATCTCGAACTGAAAGATAAACTGTATCGCCTTTATCTTGTATTTGCACACTAACCTTACCATCCTTTTTATTGTACTTAGCAGCATTGCTGAGTAAATTAATGACAACCTGTTTCAATCTATCTGGATCAGAATGCATCTCAACTGCCCCGGGAGAATCATACTCTACAGAAACTGAATACTGGTCGAATACACTTTCCATCTCTTTGACAGTCTGCTTAACCAAATTATCAAAATCCATATCTTTTGGATCTACTTTGATCGTCCCAGCCTCAATTCTTGCTACATTTAGCAAATCGTCAACCAAAGTAATAAGCCTTTCATTTGATGTCTTAACACTCTTAAGCTGATCAACAACATCTGGATCTAATTTCTCAATTCCTCCTTGCTCCAATGCTAATTCAAGCCCCCACTTGATAGCAGTAACCGGAGTCTTGAGTTCATGAGCTGCAATGAATACAAATTGATCTTTAAGCTTCTGAATCTCTTTCTCGTGCTGAATAGCAAGGTCATGGGCCTTATTTAGTTCTGCAGTCTTCTTCTCTACTAACTTACCCAGATCATCATAAAATGCCTGTAAATCAAGTGCTTCTTTTTCCCATCTAGAGATTGCACTATAGACAATAATTATCGCTATCATGAAGCTGCCAAAAGCAGGAAGAACTGTATAATACCATTCAAAATCGAACATATAAGCAGTTGAGACAATACCGAGAGCATACATACCGAAAAGCCAACCGAAAACTGTAGGTGCCATTAGTTTACTAAGTACTGTCCCTTTAAGCCTTCTACAGAAATTACATCCTCTGCGAAATATCAGAAAGGACATTACAATGAGAACTGGCCACCCTGTGGCAAGAATGAATGTAACTAGGAGGTCTTGCATATTAGAAAATTTCTAAACTAATATCTCAGTTTAGCAAAGATTTCCTCCTTTGTCGGCATCTTTTCATCAACAATAATTATCTCTCCTCCAGCTTCTATAACATCTACCACCAATAGTGGGACAATATTTTCTACAAATTCAGCGCCTTCCACAAATTTATGATATATTCCATTCTCGAAAATATATCCCGATTTATTCAAACGTGGTTTTAAAAATAATACCTCTATTCTCTTCTGTCGAGACATTGAAAGGACTTCCTCCCAACCAAATGCAGCTTGTTGGATATTCTCGTTTAACGAGTCAATTAATTGACGGACATTATTATCAACAAGAGAATTTAGAGCAGAAATCGATTCATCCCTTATTTCATCTTCTCCACTGAAATCTTTTGCCTCAACAATAACCTGTTGCTCGACATGTTTCCTTACTTCATTTTCAATCTCATCTTGAAATTTAGAAAAGTTACTCGAATGAAATACAACAATATACTTTATATCTTGATTTTTATTTATATAGGAAATAATTTCATCTACCATATTTCCCCAAAAATGATGATCTTGCCTATTCTCCATCCTTTCCAAATTCTTGCCTCCGCTTCCATGATACACCTCTATGTTTCTCCTTGGTGCATATTTTTGGGTGTACTCAGCCCCCCTTACATATTTACCCTCATTATCTATAGTGTGTAGATATTCTAATTTTCCCTTCACTAATTTATAAAATATTGACTGTTTTCTATCCAATGTCACTACAAGTGAATTCATTGAATAATTTAAGTCTGCTATTAATTGATCTACATCAAACCCATCCAAGATATTCACTTCTTCTTTTGGCTTTTTCTCAAGTAAATAAGCTTTCCAGTAAGCTTTTTTGAGACCATACTTTAGGTCACTCCTCCTAATTTTCAGAAATAGTGCTATACCGTTATTGATAGCTTGAATATCTTCCATTTGATCTAAAAACTCTTTTACCAAGGAATTATGATGCTCAGAATAATTAGCGAACTCTTTATGTGAGCGAAATTCATCCAGAAGTTTTGATTTTATTTGAGTCTTTATATCCTTATTGTTATATGAAGAAATTGGTAAATAAGCTGTTAAGAAACAGGTATCCTTCTTTTTGTTCTTAGATCTTTGAATAAGCTCAAGAACTAGCTCTAATGTGGGATTTGTCATGAAAGGGTAACTTAAAAAAGTTATACTTATCTATACTAACACAAGCTAAAAAATACGGTCAAAAGATAACTAATAAGATGAGAACATAATCTGTGGTATATTATATCTATGGGATCAGAAGATAAAAAACAAAAGGAAATTGCAACACTTGGAGGTGGTTGTTTCTGGTGTATTGAAACATTGTTTGAAAAACTCAAAGGAGTGACATCTGTAACATCAGGTTACTCTGGAGGGAGTGCAGATCAGGCAAATTATTACTCTGTATCTACAGGAAATACCGGACATGCCGAGGTAATTCAAATTGAATTTGAGCCCGATCTAATTTCTTACTCAACAATTCTAGATATCTTTTTTGACTTTCATGACCCCACAACTTTGAATCAGCAAGGTCCGGATATAGGGCCTCAATATAGATCGATAATTCTATACCACAATAATAAACAACTTGAAACTGCAAATAGAAAAATTGGAGAGTTGCAAAATGATCATTCTTCTCAAATAGTTACTGAAGTCAAACCTTTCAAAAAATTCTTCGAAGCAGAAGAATACCACCAGAAGTACTTTGACAAAAACCCAAATCAATTCTATTGCCAGGTAAACATTAAACCGAAAATTGAAAAATTGGAAAGCAAATATTCTAAGCTATTAAAATAAATTTATTATCAATCCCCCCAATAAGCTTCTGCTTCAGCCTCCATCCTATCAAGCCTATCGTAGTAATCCGGATACTCATTTAGATGTGCAAGAGCGATTTTCCCAGTTTTCAGCGGGTCATCATCAGTAACATTTGTATCAGGATCAACTTTGCCATGTTCCAACTCAACATTCATTCCCCTCATAAATTGATCGACATCAAATTTCACCCACTTTACTCCTAGAATTTCACCTATCTTTTTTGCTTCTTCATATGAAAATTCTTTTTTCATTAAATTTTATTAATAGATAAAACTATTCTGACACTCCATAACCACCAGAAATTGGATCTTTAAATAAAAAGATCTTCGGAGGTATTGTTGTTCCCAAAAGAAAAATTAAAACAAGAACACTAGAAATAAAATATCCTACTGGGTCACAATCTACCCACTCTACAGAAGTCATAAGAACCGAGCTTAATAGAATCCCAACTAGAATCGAAACAAAGAATACTGAGATATCTATAATCGTCTTTCTTTTGCCTAGTAAGTACTTATACGAATAGTATAAAAGAGGAATGAAAATTAAGGTGAATAGAATTCCCAAAGAACGAAAAAAGACAATATTTTGAAATTCGTCTCCTAAAAATAAATTTTCAATATACATAAATATCAGAAATGGCCAAAATGCGATCTTGAGGTGCTCCCAGGTACTCTCATTAACTGAGCCAAATAGTGATATGATCTTCCTTTTACCAGATAATGGATAAATAAAATGAAAAAAGTTCCCAGCAAGAAATATAGAAAATACACCAATTATCGAAGAAAATATAAGAGCACTCATTTTAGATAATACTATTACTTCTAGTATAAATTATTATCTAAATAATAGAAACTACACGGTATCTCTCAGATCAAATGCGA